>JGI24158J21664_10000509_pt1 | contig 36136 bp, 23 predicted proteins | sample Ectturendosymbi3_FD_21664 | JGI IMG/M metagenome (IMG submission 21664) | reverse complement strand
CCGAGCGAGCCCTTCGGTTCCAACGCGCTCTTTCTGTGAGAGCATTCTCTTTGTGCGCCTGGAGGCGCTGAGAGGCAGTGAGCGGCACGTGGTGAGAATAGTAGGAATGGTCGGACTTACACTTGACGAGACCCAAACGTTGCATATAGCGCAAGTGTTCGGGAAATCATATCATGACTGACCTTTACCTGAGGTTTAAGCACCGTTCAGAAGTAAGTGATTATGAAATGGGCCCACAAACGTGTATATAACCGCTTGCAAGTACGTGTATATAACCGCTTGAATTGAAAGCAAGTTTTACAACATTTTAATGTGGCGTCGATGGTGTAACGGTTAGGTCGACCTAAACGTGTTATCTTGACCAACCAAGTTGTTCCAAGTGTTACAAAATAAAACGTTTTTCAAACCCGGATTACGGGACGACAATGGACAAAAGCAGTTTGAACAATCTGTTTCTGTTCACGTNGTTGCTCTTCTGNTTTTAACATGCATTCTCGAACGAAACTGTAAGCGCAGGTATAATGTCGTCAAACAAACCAACACCCTGACAAATCGTCAACAGAACGCTGCGAGCAGGATTCGAACCTGCGCGGGAACATCCCATTGGATTTCGAGTCCAACGCCTTAACCACTCGGCCATCGCAGCTCGTGTCAACGCATAAAAACCTTTGCATTNGTATCCTTATTTTCAACACTATGAGGATCCGACCATTTTCCTATATTCTCTTCTCATCCGACTATTTTTCTCTTNTACTTTGCCAGTAGATTAATGAATTAATTATCCCTTTTTGACCATACCTTGCCAACTACTAACGCTAGTTGGCCAATCAAGGGCTCTAAAGGCGCTGATTTTCGCCTAGTTTATTTCAAAAGACAAAACGAGTGAATTGCCACTTGAACTTTTTCCCAAAGCCTGAGACGTCATCCCCAAATCCCTTAACTTCCCACCAGTCGTTACGTCACCCCCAAAAAATTTCAAACCCAAAAGTAACCGGACTTTTTAAGTCGAAGCGAGGAAACTTTCTGCTTCTTCAAAGGTTTGAATATCTCTCTAGCTCTATCGGTTGTTCAGCGATGAGCGGAAAAGCGCGAGGGGATATATTCTGTTATCCTTAAAGGGCTGAAATTCACTCCTGCAGCCTCCAACCAAATTGAGGCATTCAGGCGGCTGTCAAGTCTGAGGCAGTTGCTTCTGCCAAGTCGGGGAGGCAACACACTTTCTGCATCTACCTAAGTTACGAATCATTTTCCTGAAAATTCAGTCGACCACTCACGTTTTGGGTGATTCGCGCAGAAAACGTGTGAAATGGCCTGGGAAGTAAGCTAATGAGCTCACATAAAGCGTCACGCAAAAGCGTCTGTTGCTAGTTCTTCTGATTTGCCGTCCATCCAAAAATGTGTTGTTTAATTTACTGCACCTGTTCATCGGGTCACATTGTCGATGCATCGCAATTTTTCTATGGCATAAATCTGGGGAAGCTTTAGTAAAGCGAAATGGGTTTTAGAGAAAAGCGAAATTTACGAGACAAATCTGAGACGTTGCTCTTGATTTGCTGAAAAAACGGTATCATAAATCATGGCAGTTGCTAATTGTTCAGGTAAAACTTCCTCCTCTGTGATTGTACAACAGTGCCTTTCAGGTGATGAAACGATGGAGGCAAAATTAATTGAGGCAAACTGTTGTGAGTGTGACTTTTCCTCGGTCTTTCAAAAAACACTTTTGTCGTTCTCAAGACACATCCAGATGCTGTTCACTGTTTTTTAACCCTGGAATCCACAAAAGATGTCTTGTTCTTGCTTCGGTGATACATTTCACATCAAATTTTTGTCACGGCAATTCAGCGAATTGAGCGCACACAATAGAGAATAATCGGCGGATGCGGATAAAGCAGAACAAACGTTTGCCTTTTTAATGTCCTCAGGCAAACAATACACACACCTATAAGCAGGGGCGTAACGAGGTTAGATGGCGCCCGGGGCAAGAAGCAAGTTTGGCGCCCCCATGTTCGAACCTGAGGTCTTTCGGAAGCAAATGTACAGTATTGAAGAAAGTGCTTGTGACACTACTGTTTTTTTTCTGCGCTCCCGCAGTCATTCGGCGTCCTCATAGTGATTAGGCGCCCGGGNAATTGCGCCCCATTTTGCCNCCCTCGTTTCGTCCCTGCCCATAAGCAATCCTTGACGCTAATCACCATCGTATTTTGCTGCGACAAGGCGCGTACAACCAGCTANAACGGTGAAGCTGGGGGCNGGAGGCTGCGAAAAACGGGAGTCGTGCGGGCTGCAATCCTCACCAGAGAAATATCACTTACAGTGAGGAGGAGGCAATTATTACGACAGGCGTGGGCGGCAGGGTTGCCACCCAACTATTTTGGTTTAGGGCAAAAATCATTTCAAACAGGCAAAAAAGTGTGTATCGAAATTGCAATTCAGGACTCTTCTCTGTTTGATGGCGTGAAAATTAAATTAGATATGTCTTTTCATCACGTAGAGTAGCGACAATTTACCACAAGGGCAAAGCAGATAAATCTGCTTGCATTTACTAGGAAGTCGATTTCACATCATTCAGGCATCTTCAATCCTGTAAATTTCAAGCAAAAGTTTACAGGTGAAATGATAAACACTAAAGCGCGCAAGTCGTAGAGAAATCAGTTTCAGACGCACGATAAGTCTTTTAGAATCACAGGAAACACGTCGACTGTAGTTTAAAACACACGCCATAACCATTACGCTGTCATCACCAAGAGGTGGGTATGCGTGATAGTAACATTAGTGGAACGGTACAATGTCTACCATAAACATACTGTCCATCAAGAACGAGGCCAGCCACTGCTTCTACGAGAAATGGAATTATACTCGGCGTGATGCATGGAAAACGGGAATTCATATACTGTTCGATAAGCGCAAAAATACGCGATCTTTACAACGTCCTTGTAAGTGAATGATACATAATATAAGAGCGTAATTAGAAATTTCTGATTAGAAAACATATATGCAGTCACGCAGCACGGCAAATCCCTCATCAAACCGATCACACCCATTTTGTACAAATAACGTTGGTTGTAGGCAGCATCTTAAATCGTGCAGTAACTGTTGTGACACTGCGTCACAAAGCGAAAGGTCGGAGGTTCAACCCTGGGCGGAATCACCACATATCGTGACCTTGCTTCACAGTAGTACCAATCATGAAATGATCACTGCTACCATGAACCTTTGTGTTGAAAACATGTGAGCAGTTATCAACATTTCCGTATTGCCATGCTGCCACCGCCTCAATCGCTGCAACTAAATGCATTTCAATGGGTTTGTCACTACGTTTTTCGTATATGCATATAACCATTACACGTGTTGTTGCCTACAGTATGGGCGTCCGAAGGGGGTAGGGTTGCCAAGGCCCCCCTGGGTTATGAACTTTTGTATTTTGCCATTAAATATTTAATCGAATAATGTTTTTCTCAGTTTTCACGTTCGTAAATTGAAATTTCAACACTTTCAGACCTCCCCTGGAAAAAAATATGTTTGGCAACCTTTGTCAAAATTCATTAATGCCCCCCCTGGAAAAAACTTCCGTCGTCCATGGTTGAAAGCAGTGCTTCTCAACCGGTGGGTCGCGGCCCACTGGTGGGCCGCGAAATGTTCCAAGATAACTTAGATATTATTTGAAAAAAGTTATTGGTTGAAACAAACTGCATTTTTTTAGAAAACGTTATGAATTACGAAAGCCAAAAATGTATTAATATCGTATTTCATGCAAGGAATGCTCCCATTTTTAACGCCATAATTACGCCTAGTCATGAGTTCTGAAACAAATTTTTCGTGAAGTGGGCCCAAAATCAAAGTCTCGGCAAAAAGTGGGCCAGGACATCAATAAGGTTGAGACGCACTGGTTTAAAGTACATTAATGCGGTTCCATAAGGGACAAAAGAGTAGCGGTCGTACCTCACTTAAGCCCGTTGTTGCGGGGGAGTAAACCGCCCAAATGGAACTTCAACGTGATTGTGCGCGAGACCATATCGCAACTGCTCTGAAAATAATAGCAGTAAAGTTTGATCTTCCCCAAGGAAATTGTGCTTAAGATTCCGCTTACTCACGTACAAGCTGTCATGTGAGTGTTGAAAACGATTGTGTCGCCACAACCAGGGGTGTAGTGGCAATTTCATAGGTTCCGGCAGCAACAACCAGCTGCCCACAAAGTCAGAGACAGCCTGTTTTTCGCTTATATTTGTAGGTAACAACCCATCATGGGGCTCCGGCAGCACTATACCACTGGCCACAACCATTGTCTTGCCGGGTTGTGTCGTGCCTTACTGCGGAACATTGTTCAGCCAGCAGTGCATCAAAACATTCAAAGCGTAGTTGATTGCTGGTTCGACGAAGAGTCTTGCGTTGTCGATGTTTTCCATGTAAATACTCTACGCAAGCAATCAACAATGGCTGCGAAACATTGCTGGACCAACTTCTTCACCCAAGCAAACGGCGTTGCGTATATTATGGGGTTCAGGGAACTGTTAATGGGCAAAAGCACGACGACCGACACCGCATAGGCCATCGGGTCCAGGACCTGGCCGCCCATGCTCAGAAACGTCATGATGCATACAGGAAACCAGCAGCACATGTCGGTACCTATCAAGACCGAGATTTTACGATACATTGCCGCTGATCTGTGGCGCTGCTGCTCTTCAGACGATATGCCATGCTGTGTCTGGCGCATTGTGTGGCGATATATCGCAACATACGCTGCCGCAATATACAGCAGAGCAACGAAGTTGAACGTTATTATGGCGGATGACATCACGTTAAATCCTCCGTCGTCGTCACTAACTCTATACAGTTTTGGCATGCATACGCCGTTGTCGCTGTAATAACCAAAATGTCCTTGCGCCGCTGGTGCGATCTCGTGAAAATGACGTTCCAGATAATTTTCGATCTCATGCCAGTTATTCTCAAGCATGACTGGTTTGTTTGCCAAACCACTGACTCGAAGTGCAAATCGTTGAAGTTCAGCCAAAGTTATCAAATCGGTAGAAAAATAAGGGCTGCTACTGATTCTCAGCTTGCTAATCATGTATGGGGCAAGCTGCTCCGCCAAGGGTATCAGAGCTAGGGTCAAAGAAACAGCCCAAATCATCGAAATCCACAGAACCAGCAAACGCACTCGTAATGATCTGCTAGCGATCGGTTTGTAAAGGCAATATATTCTGTAGGATGTGATGCACACCAGGGTGAGCACAGAAGCTTCACTCGACACAACGGTCATCACGCCAATACAGCCGCAAAGCGCGCTTGTTCGCCACATTTTATCCGCTTGACAGTAATAACCTGAAAACTGAACCGTTTTTGCACCGATAGTCAGCAACACTAATCCCATAATAAAGTCAGCTAAGGCAAGGTTTACTATCAACGTGCTGTTGACCAATCTGACGTTGGAGCGTCGCTGAGGAGGTAATTTCATTTCGCGCACAAGGTTGGCAACAGTCAGGACCATGACCGTGAGATTTCCCGACAATGACAGGAACGCCATCAACCAAATAACGACTCGGAGAAATGTCCATCTGATAAGTTCTTCCCTTGACGATAACGCGGTGTTCTCAAAGACATCGCGTGGACATTCGTCCGAGTTATCGGAGCAGTCTTGTTTTCCATCCAGCACCTTTTCCCGGGGAATAAACAAAGGAACATTGCTTTCACAATAAAAGTGTGAGGTCTTTGGACAGTTCATCTCATCCGAGAGATCAACACAATCTGGTGGAAAGGATCCGTCACATCTTTTTCGTTTCGGCACGCTAATAACTTTTTTGCTTCCTGAAAAAGAATAAGTTAAACTGCTGTGAACCCAGCAAACCCATTACCTCTGGAGCACGATTTACGTTTTATGTGTTTTGAATAAAGCACTTATGAGTGCTTTTGCCATTGCTGTTAAATATTCTTGTGCGTGTGTCTGAACGATATGTTATAAAAAATGGCGAACGTCATAAAAAAGTTCTAGAATTAGTATTTGTGAAACTTCGTGCCATTTCAGAAAATTTTGAACCCCAACTGCGTGCTTGGTTATCTTTAACCTGCTGAAATGTATCCAAAGCAGTGGGTTTCGGAAGAAAGTATTTGGAAAAGAGAATCAGATCCTTAGTACTTCACTGCAAACTGTAGCAGTTTCCCCACGTTCGATTAAGATCCACAAGAACTTATTTGATTCAGATATAAATTGTGATGAAACGCGTTGCCGGGTTTTGTTCACTGGTTTACTGGGGGGAAGTGAAACAAAAAACGCGAGGAGATAGACGCATGTAAATAAAGGAAAGCTTTATCAACGATTTTCAGCTGGGAGAACCGACGCAATAGTTCCCCGATCCCCCTGGCGAAAAACGTGAAGTAATACCGGTATCCATACCTGTGGGCCACTGAACATTTCCTGCATCGCATTGAAATTGACGTTCAGAACATCCCTCTTCGTCTGCGCCATCGTCACACTCTTGCACACCGTTGCAGATGGACCGTCCAAGGACAAAATTAAACATTCCCGAACACCTTCGGGCAAGAACGTGCATTGGCCTGGAGATCCCAAGAAAACCGGCAGGAAGAAAATGCTGAAAAATATTTTTAAAATTGCCAGCATATTGCACAATGATAACTCCAAGTGTTAACGACACACTCATGTCTCCGGCGTCTATCCTTGTACATCCAAAACGCGAAATCATTGGTGGACAGTATCAATGCAAGGATTAAAAACTGCCGATAACAACAAGCGGTGTGAAAAGTGGAGATGAAGAAAATGTGAAAATTGCAGTATGCTCATTTTGGTAAAAGACACAAGCAATTTCAAGTAAGGTCTGTTGACTGTTAGGCTAAATTATAGAAAAAAAAACATTACTTCTCCAACGAAAACGGCAAGATTTAACTTAATACGCCAGAAAAATCACAAAATTCAACACACTTATTCCGCACCAAAATCAATCACTGGCTTATGCTGAACGGATTTTTTTGTGTAAAACGAAATTTTAGGATGAAGTTGCCCTCAGAGGAAAAACCTGTTTCAGTTTTGATTTCATCGTGTCTGACCTTAAACATTTATGCAATTGTAAAATATTTTTTTGTTTTTTCAATTTCTGTTGAGGGTAACTCCACCTTTGCCGACATTTTGTGTTACTTTAACCAGTGTCATGAACTTTCAAATGTGTGCATCTGTTACGACAAGATATTTAGTTGAATCGTCGGAGAGTTGACGATCACACCAACATAAACCATACAAGCAATGATTTGGCCGTCGAGTTGTATCTCTGTCCCATAGGAAAGTATTGTTGCCACGCAAATTCGATACAGAGAGTACCAACTTAGTGAGCACAATGCAACCTCATTCGTTTCGATGAACTATGCTCGTTTTACATTGCTGTGATGTATCAGTTCCAGTGAGCGTACGTATTTGATTGTAAGGTTAGTTCAGTCTTTTCCTTCGTGTGTCCCCGCCCACGCGCGTTTTGTGATTAAAAAAACGATTTAGTCCTCGGGATATTGTTCTTTTCATCTCTTTGCATCGCCGTCTTCAGAATGCGAAAAAATCGTTTGAGTTTTAAGTGGTGCAAAGATGTAATGATTTCTGTAGTTGCTTCTAAAATGTTCCCATGGCAATCTTTCTGTGCATATTGCTGATAACATGGCATCAACAAAGATCTTGTCCTTGCAGGGGCGGATCTATCCAGTAAGGTTATGGGGGCGGCGATTTCAGTAATAATTCTTAGTCAAGTCTCACAACGGCTTCGCTACTGTAAGAGACATGACGTACACTTTACAACACTGCTGTAGCAAAAAAATGGACGGCCAAATGGCTTTATGTCGCAAATGCTGTTTTCCGAATTACAAAAATCATGGTTAATAAAGTTACTTTCGTGGGTTTTAGGAGGCGATCACCCCTATCGCCCCCCTGGATCCACTCCTGTGCCCTTGGTATTAGGTTAGTCTTTACTGAGACACTGAGTGGAGTCACATATAATTTTCCGTTTGAAAATGTAAAATTCCACCAATGCAATCGGTATAACTGCTTCCATACATATAGTTCACTGTTAAGTATGACACCATTTTATTGGGAATCGCTTCGAAAATCTCAAGCACCACTGATACTTAACCAAGGCCAGTTTTGCTTTCCAGTCGTGTTCTATTTACGATTATCTACGATTGAAGAGAGTGATTATTCTAGAATGGCAGTTCTTTTTTTCATAGGTATCTGTTCAAGTTATGTATGACAGTGTTTCCTGTTGCCAGATTTTTAAGTTTTATCGCCAACGGATTGGAAGCACGCACACAATTTTTCTACCATACCTTCGCAAAACCTATCAGTAACAAGAGATTTGCTTTGAAAACTATTTTTCTTCAATCAAACATCCTTTTCCTGCAAATTGCCAATGAAAGATTTTCGGTCAATTGAAGCAGTCTAAAGGAAGTATGCAATTGACTTTTTGTTTTATACAAGGCTTACATACTTGTGGAAGTGAGTGCCGACGCTACCATTAGGCGAACTAAGGGGATTCCTAGGGCGCTGGGCAAAGGGGGCGCCAAAACACGCAATTGTGTGTTTCAGAAAGTGACGAAGTTACACCAAAGAAAAGGAAATGAACATGATGAAAGTGAATGAAGCGCACGTTTATGCAGTTTACGAGCAGATAAAGGTACTACACTATTTCAGGTTTGCTGCAGAAGGGTAAATATATTTTCAATTAATTTCAATTTCACATATACTAGGCATGCTCTGTCGAAATTTGGTATAAATTATAATTAATGTAATAAAACTTTTCTAACGTACAAAACGTCCTTCGCATTTCCGTAATGTATGTGATGAGTAGAGTAAGGATCTTTGTATAGGAGGGGTGGTTGCTGGATAGGATCTTGCCCAGGGTGCTCACATGTCTATCAATGGTCTCCTGTCAGAAACAGCAAAGCATGCCGTACTTTATCAAAGTCACTGTAAAATTTTAAGGGTACCACCTGTTCTTTTCATTTCTTGATTTTTCATGGCTGCGGCGTTTTTACCCGAGTAGGTTTATGTCGAAGCTTTCACTGCATCATGCTTCAGTCATCAAGTGTAGTCAGCTTAGGAAACGCAGCCGAAACGCCAGCATTATTGGCGCTAGTAGCCTAGTTAACCAGTACGATTTAGATCATAGGACGATCACCTTAATTTATGTAAAAAAGAAATACCAGCTGGTACACAACATAACCAACCATTGGTGACCTTCGCGAATGTCCGAGCTTTGTTGTACATGCAGAACGTCGTCGATTGTTACGACACCAGACTGTAAAAACGTTTCTGATGCCCATGCTAGAATTTTTATGTGAATGCTGGGACGTCTGTTACTTATACAGAAAAGATTTTGATGAATTTTGGTGTTCAAATAAATTCGACATACACAGAATAAATTAATTTGATGTAGCAAAAATCGTCCTTAACAGGGTCTGTTGGATGGAGGGGTACTGGAATAGACCTTGCCTAGGACGCACCGGCAAATTTTAGATGTACAAAGAGCAAAGAGAATGTGTTTGTTTACGTTTAAACAGATCGTGCCACGGTTGATTGAGCAGGATGACGTCATAAGCTATGAGGGGGCGCTGACAATAGATCTTGCCTAGGGCGCTGGAATGGTTTGCGCCGGCCCTGGCGGAAGTAATACACCAAATACAAAAACAAGGCCTTACCGAAACTAACGGTATTCTAGTGCATACTGCTGGCTTTTCACGACAGTCAGCCCGAGAGCTGCACTCGTCCTCCATGTTCCTACACTCAGTTATTCCATTGCACCTGGAAAAAATCATATATTCAAACGCATGGCGCCAAAATAAAGTGTGCAACAAGAGAACACTTAGTCAAACTCACGACAGCACTCGCCCAAACTCGTCGGCAGTGGAGGAGCGTTAGTACCCCTCAAACTGACGTTTTCACTCTTTCGCTGAATGCAGTTCCCCCCCAACCCGTTTTTGCTAGGCCTCCCGTCATGGGCGCCCGCGGATGGAGGCAAACACGACATTTGCCCACCCTTAGATATTGGGATTAAAAAACAAAAAATTTTTAGAAAACCTAAAGTCAGCAGCTTAATTCCGATTGATTTAATTCTTACAAAGACAGTTTATCTGCCGGCACGACACTCACACTGCATAAGAGCCAGGCTCACTGTTCTGGTGTCATGCAGTGATCAGCTTGCAGTTCACCCACGTCCGCTCCTTTGCGGGGACAGGTTGCGAAACTTGCGAGCGGATTGTTTTACTGTTGTTCTTTAAGGTTCAGTTAATTATGGTAGTAGACGTTTTGTTGCATGCGACTGTTGAACAAGATACCTTGGCAGGTAATGCAGAGAGAGAGTGACTGTTGATGGCGGTAAGCCACGAAGTATTATGCTGTGTGAAAACTGAAAAGAAGCATGAGTGAATCTGTAGCAATGCCTACACGAATTTAAAACTCCCCTGTTAGTGTGAGTGTGACCAATGTGCCTGACTGAATAGCTTAATCAAACTAGGCTTATGCAGGCTTCTGTTTACACTGTATAAAACAGTGGTTCTCAGACTTTTTTAAAAAAATTACGCAACGGTCCCCTAGCAATTTTTTAAATGGCTCACGGTCCCCTTAAAAAATCAAATATCTTTTATCCTTCACTCCCGAATTTTTTGAACTCTGACTCCAATTTCTGAAAAACGTTTGAGAACTCACCTCTTTATCTGCATTCTATGTAATAGGGGTGGCCAAACTGCGGCTCTTCGAACCTTCGCATGCGGCTCTTTGAGCTTTCCGAAAAATTATACATTTGTTTTTCATTTGTTATATCTATTGAAAAGTGTAGAAATATTGTAAAGTGATACTGTGGTAGCTAGCGTGCGGTACAGTATTACTGTTGCAAATCGTTCCAAAAAAAAATATGATGTCACAGAAGCGTAGATTGCAAATGAATTCGTGTTTTTAGATTTTAATGTTGCGGCTCTTTGTAAATCGGGTTTTACGATATGCGGCTCATACATAGAGCAGGTTTGGCCACCCCTGCTATATAATGCCCACTTTTGCAAGCGCGACTGTTTGGTTCCGCAATAGAATTAGGCTACCATAGCTCCAAATTGTGTTTGGTAAGTTTGGTTTGGAAAAATAAGTTGCTCGAAAATTTTATTTTACACAAATTTTTTTTTCTTAATCATTACGTCTTAATACGTCTTAATCATTAAGGTTTAGTTTTGACTTCTGAGCAGGTACTGAGTGCGAAGCTATATTTGTTGTGGCGAGTTTTCACAATTCGTCTGCTCAGTGTTTTGAGCCCGCGTGGTGTTCTAATTTTAGTAAGTTATCCGTAGTCGTGTCAACATACAGGTCTACTTGTCTGGTTTGTGTATGATGAGAGTTCACCGTGAAAAATTAGGAATCACAAACATGGTTTTATTGATCGCTTTGGACGAGATCCTAGACCAGATGTTTCCAAACTATCCCTGGCCATGTACCCCTTCAGCATTTCGAGAGATGAGCATTTACCCCTAAAATGTCTTATGACAAAGATGCTGAGGAAGATAACAAATACGTATTTAGCAATAAGCATATAACGATTTTGAGAATAATAGTCACTCATATATGTACGCACATTTGGAAATGAATGCTATGTAAACACAATTTTCCCCTTCTGTTGCTAACCTTAAATGTACCCCTTCAGATAGCCAAATGTAACATGTACCCCAGAAATAGTGCAGTGTTTAGCAAACTAACAGTCATCAAATGAATCGTAAATTTAAAGTTGTTGCAGCTGCGTGCAGTGTACAGTACACCATCTTGAACGTGGATACTGTGTGTGATGTAATAATCGCCCATAGTTGTGGAACGTTGCCCGCATTTGCGGCCAATATACTTCTACATGTTTTGAACTGTGTGATGCAGTTGTGAATAGTGAATACGTTTATGTCTGAATGCTGTCGTGTACTTTTCCTTCAGAGACAGTGACCTTGAGATTAGAATACAGAGAAAGTTGTGTAGTGACACTACAACTTCATATTTTGTTTTGCAAAGTCAATTTAACTAAATTGTCTGCAATACACCGCTGGAAGTTGAGCCATCGGTGTTGATTTAAGCATTTCGGCTGAAGATGATAACTTCGTTTTCTGGCCATCCCAGCGGGTACCAGTCCCGTCGCCACGGGGAGGCATTGGTGGGCATAGCACCCCCAGACAAAGCTCCAAGCCCCCCAAATTGAAGTATGAAACAATATAAGTTAGTGGAATTTTTGTCAAATTTGAATGTCAAGCTCCCCCCCGCACAAACGTTAAGCCCCCCTATTGACGACTTTCTGGCGACGGTTCTGGCGGGTACCGCGGTTTTCGTCGGCGCGGCAAACTTTACACCTTGAAGAAGTATGCGATGAAGTGATACAAATCTACAAATTAAAACAGGTTCAAGCCAGTGGTTCCTACAGTATGGGTTGCGATCCAAACAAGGCTTGCAATTTTGCAGAGTCAGAAAATAGGTCGCGCCGAGGCGATCAAAACCTAAACTTGAGTTGTATTTTTTCAAACTTGTCTGCTTGTATGTGTCTGTTGTAGTGACAGCGTAGCGTAGCTACTTGAGAATACAGTGGAATGCTGACATTGAAAACGAACTTAGCAACCTACTGCCAAAAATCATCCAAACAGTCAACATTTTTGTCATGTTAACATAGGCTGTTTTAGGCTTGAATCGTAAGACGTTCACCAAAGTCAGATTTCAGTCACTCTCGAAAAAGTTTTAGAACCGCTGGTTGAAGCAACATGCAATTATTTTCAGGAGTCTTCTGACAACTATCCACATCTGGATTCACTGTCATTTCTCAACTTTTTCTGAGTATTGCGAACGCTCTAGATGCCAGTTTGGCACCAACGTTATCAATCAAAAATTTTGGTGTTTGTGTATCCCATCTCTTTACCTAGTGATCTTTGTAATGTCTATTATGCAGTACCGATTGCAGTTTTGACAACGAAATGCAAATATCTGCAAGACAAGTACACCAAGGAGGAGCAAATATGAACTCTGGTGCTCAAAAACGTAAAGAAAAGCACATAGGGTTGCCAACCGTCCCAGAATGGCCGGGACAGTCCCGGAATTTACGTCGGATGTCCCGTGTCCCGGGCTGGGTCACTTTTGCTCCAGAAGTTACTGGCAGCTCTTTGCCTTAGCGAGAGTTCATTGATTACTATATTTCCGTAAATTAAGATTGATATATCTTCGAAAATTAAATAGTCCTTAATCTGAGAGCTGTGAGTACAATTGTAAACTGTTTGTTGCGACATTTGTAATTTTTACGCTGCAGAGCATTCACCATTTCACAAGTTTCTTCTATTATGATAAAATTAATTTGGGCCCTAGAGGTTATTAGGCCAACGTTGCACAATCATCTTCTACGACGCACAGCACGCGCTGTTGCTTTTGATGTCTATCGTGTTTCGTAAGCTTCTGTCGCATCAATCTTGGAATTCTTGGTATTAAGGTGTCCCGGAATGGCGAAACAGAACGTTGGTAACCCTAGAAGCACAGCAGCAACTTCAAAGTACTGTTGCGAAGTCCAGAAAGCTGACAAAATTTTTTGCTGCTTCCATCACCCCTACTAACAACAATTTAGCTGAAACAGGTCAGTCTGTAATGCTTTACTAGTAAGTATCCAACTTTAAAGACAAGGTTTTCTTGCTTTTGCTGCTGCAAATTTCTTGATTATGTCCTCAAAAAACTCATATAATTTGAAAGGCCACATGTATTAACCTAGGAAATATCTAACACCATAGACGCTCCGTGAGAAGTTCTAGGTAAGCAATTTTGTGACCTGAGTTTCGACAAATATGCCCACGGATATGTTCAGTTTATACATCAACTCAAATAAAAAACATATAGCAGTAACTAAAACGTTCACATTTATGACTACGAGGCTATACTTAACGCTGTTGCACAGTTTCAATTAATATCTTGAAAAAGTAGTCAGTATTTAGTTGCATTTTCTTGTGATTACTCTTTCACCCCCGCCATGTTGAGGATATGCGCAAGCCAAATACTTAATTAAATTGATTTTATAATTTATGCCAACCGTCTAATCGTGCTTTGAATTAACTTGCAAACAAACGGCTGTCCGCCTCAAGCAAAAAATATTTCGCAAAAAAATTTGATACCTTGATGAAAACAATTTACATGCTTTTGTGCACCACTGAGCATCCCCATCCGACGATTTTAGCCATTTACTTCAGACCTGCTTCATTTTCTTCCCACTACCGGATTACTATTTGATGATAAGTGAAAGNAATTATAGCTGGTGCGCTGTTTCAGTGTTTGGCAACACCCTGTNTTCATGGATGTCCGCAAGGGGGAAATGGGCATTTGCCACCACCTGGAAATTGGGACTACGAACCAAAAATTTCTAGAAAACCTGAAATCAGCTTAATTGACTTAATTCTTGCAATGACATTATTATTTGCCGATATGACACTCACATTGCACAAGAGCCGGGTTCACTGTTCTTGTATTACGCAGTGATGAGCTTGCAGTTCACTAAATCCGATTCATTGCCTGCAGAGGACGGTTGCGAAACTTGGGTGCGGATAGTTTTAAAATTGGCTTTTACTGCGTAATAAAAACATGGCAACAAAAGTTCATTTCAAGGCAATAGGCGTTTCGCCGCGTAAGACGGCTGAGCGCAGACATCCGTGGTGATGCAGCGAGACAATGACTGCTGATAGCAGTAAGCCACGCAGTTTTATACGGTGTGAAAAGAAACACTGCTGCCATCGAGGCACATNTTTTGGGACTGTTGCCGTAACATTGGTGATTTTCTTTGTGGTGTAGAAAGGATAAAGCGTTAAGTGAACGTCCATTNACATTGTATCGTGAGCANCCTGAAATGGACAAGCAAAATGTTGACTTTGCCTACCCGTGCAAAAATTTCTGCCGACGCCCATGCCTGTGTTGTTTGTGTTTATAATCTAGTATCTGCTTTGTACTTCGCTACAAAACACATTTTTGTAATATTTGAGTACTTTTTGTTGCAACCTCTCGGTTAGCGTGTCGTTGAATTTTGCGATTCACCACCAACGGGGTATGTTTGAAGACTTACATCCACATGTATGTGGCCCGAACAAGCGAAGACTTAGCCCATTATGTAACGTATGTGAGTTTTTTGGGAACTAATTGTTGCATACACAAAAGGTGGAAAAGGGGCCCCCTTCAGCAAAGTTTTCCCACCTGGCTCAAACCTCTAGTTACCCCACTGATGGCAATGCTTCCTTGAAAGAAGTATTCAGCTTCGAAAATATGCAGATAGCCTATTGTGTAAATTATCGTAATGTACCCGGCAATAGTTGTCAACGAAGCGCAGTTTTTGTGATTGTTGCCATAACACGGGGCATTTTCGTTGTGATGTAGAAAAGGTAAAGCGTTTTGTTAACGTATATTGCATTGCATCATCAGCAACCTGAAAACGATAAGCAAAACGTCGAAGTTGCCCCCCTGCAAAATTTTCTGCGGACGCCTATGCCTCCCATCAATCAAAGCATGCGAAACCTCACCTCACTCTTAGTTTAAAACAAAGTATTTCGGCACGTGCTTTTGCAGTATATGGGCCATTGTTCAAAAAGGAGTGGACGTTTTTTGACCCATTTCACTACTTTTTGCAACAAAAGTGCATTGCCTGAATTTACTAAAATTTCACCATCTCGCTTTACGCGGAATGTAAGCTTTGAAAAACGATTCCAGGGTTGTCTTGATTAACATTTCATATTCCTCAGGAGAAGTGTCATCACAATCGAAGTCCAGTGCTTGTGTGGTGCCAGCATCTACACATCCGGGAGACTGCACCACTTCTCATCAATTCCTGACCGAGGACAGTCGATGATGTGATCACAAACCTGGGTACGTTTTATGCATTTCTCATCAGCAGCGCACCAGATTTCACCGCGCTCGCAATGTTTGCACGCTTCTTCGCCGGGATCGTAACAAACGCTGCTACACAACGGTTGAGTTCTGGTTGCTGCAAGGGTTGCTTCTCCGCACAGGCATTCGTCAGTTAAATCTGGACAGTCAACAATCCCATCGCAAATCTGTCTGTGGGCAATTATTGTTTGTTTATCTAAGCAAGTTGTGCACATAAACGTTCCGTTCTTGTAGCAACGATCCGATTGGTCATCGCAATTGGAATATTCGTCCATCAGATTAAATCTTGGAATTGAGCAATATTTCTCTTTGTTGTCCAATCCGTCGTGTTTCTTCGAACATTTGAAACCAAGAAGCGATTTTTGGTCATCGGTGCTGTTGATGCAATCGATGTATGGGTCGCACGAATACGACCAATGAATGCATTTGTCGGGTTCGGATGGACACCGGAACATTCTCGGCTCCGAACAACTTTCTACCTCATCACTGCAATCGCCGCAGTGGTCCATCCCGTCGCATAGCAACTCTAACGGAATGCAGCGTTTGGCGTTGTGGCATCTGAACTCCCCACCAGCGCAAGTTTCGTTACCCAGCATTGCAATTTCATCGCTCCCATCTAAACAGTTGTATAGAGTGTCTCTTTTCCAAGAACGTGGAATGCACCGACCGTTGTCACGGCATCTGAATTCAATATTTGGAATGCAGGTCAAAGACGTCGTTTCGTCTGAGCGATCTGCACAGTCAGGGAAGCCATCCAAGACTCGGTATCTTGGAATGCACCTCCCGCCGCTGCTGCATTGAAACTCAGTTTGATTAAAACAGGGACCTATATCAGTCTGTTCGTCTTCTCCCAACTGGCAGTCTCGCTCGCCATCATTAACCCACTCACGTGGAATGCATCTCACGCCTTTGGAAGATTTGCATTGAAACTCGGAATCAAAGCAGACAGGCAAAGAAACTTCTTCGTCGCTAGAATCTTTGATAAAAGTTGCGTTGCAATTCACTTTTCCGTCCATCACTTTATATCTCGGCAAGCAGCGTAGACTGTGCATGCATTGAAACTCTGCAATAGAAGTTATTTTGGTGATAAGCAATAGAAGTGTTTCCCGGAAATTTGCAAGGTTTGAAAAGTAAGTTGTTTTTTGTCAAACAAAAGCTAAATTGCAATATGTCTAAATGCTCATCTGGTGTATGAGATAAAACGTGAAAACAGACAAAATGTAAAAACGAATGCTGCTAATTTATTCCTGATTGCAATTTATGAAGCTGCTAAATTATTCCTGAGTGCAATTTATGAAGTCAGTAGTCTCGTTTCGCGCATTCCAAATGTAAAAAAACTTAATTTTCTTTTCACACAAAATTTGTCTTTCCACCGTTCAATCTGGGACGTTCTCCTAAAAACACTGGCTCTGATTTGGGAGTTGAAGCAAGATTTGTTAATTAATAGTTAAAAAGAATCTAGTAGATTAATATCATTTATTTGGAAAAATACCATAAAACGTTAATTTTCATGTATACCTTATAATCGGAATTTGTACATCACGGCAGTGACACATTTTGCATCGTAAGAAAAAGTTGAACGTTTACATGTTTCGTAGTGGGATTGCTGAATTAACATAGCATTGTTTCTGATTTCCTCGGTTAACTCGATTCCTGTCTTTGCATACGAATGTAAAGTCATCAAAGCCTCAATAAATTTTTATAACCAAACAAAGTGTAGAGCACACTTGTGACAATGGACAAGTCACCTTTCGCTCGTCACTGTAGAAATGCTGAAGGTTATCAGCAGCAAAATTTTGGGTTCCTTAGATTGTTGTAGACATTGGTTATTTTTCACACGATGCTCAAGTCTCAGGTGTATAAACGGGTGCAAAACAGTGGTTTCCGTTTTTTATGATGTGTGGCATGGCAAAAGTGGGAAGTTCTAGACCCTGCTCAGGAATCCTGGGTGGACCACCACCAAAGGGCTTCTTTTTTGTTGATTTTATATACTTCGAAAAATGTTAGAAACCTGTGTTCCCATATTTTCTAAGACCACTGGATTGGCGTCAAAGTTATTTTACAAAAATGTCCCTGAAAGCTCACATAGAGAATTGGGACACTATACTACCCAGGGTTATCTGATGTATAGCAAATTTTCTACACTCTACTACCTTAATATTTCAATGTGATTTTTAAGTGCAAAATGTTTTTGACCAAATACGACCTCGGAAACAACCTTACGTATAAAAAGTCTTCCTACACCATGACTTGGTATGAAGATAAAACGGATCTAAAACATGCATGACGTTTTCTAGCCGCAAACAAAAATTCCTCTCAAAATCCCAATTTTTGGGTACAGTGCATAAAATTTGTATGCTATGTATGTTTCGCTGCGCACATACGATTTTGTTGTGAAAGTGAATTAAACATGGACGTCGGTAAGTCAAAAATGGTTTAGTACAGAAATAACGGATGTCACATGTCCCAGGAAAACGTAATCAAATTTTGGGTTGTGTTTCACCCTTCGTTTCCTGATTTGTAGAGCGTTTAGAGATTTCCTAGGTGGGAAACTCTTGTTTTGCTAGTGCGTACAGTTTTCATAAATGCTATCTTAACTTCGTCAACTGTTAACACTTGATTATTGTGTGATATCAATGTTTGTGAGAACTTTGCTGTCGCACATCCTGAGCTACAAAATCGAGTCATTTGGGGTGGGGGTACAGCAACCGATCTGTTTTTACGGCTTGGTTTTGCCTTTGGAAAAATTTTTTTATAAGCAATCCTGATCCATCCAACTATACTGCAGTGAATTAGTAATAGGTGGAGTTCAGCGTGTGTTTTGTCTGTTGGTGAGGGAAGCATAGGTGAAGCAGTGTTACCTATCCCCAACCCTGGTACTCAGACCTTCGACCACCCTGGCTATTAACCGTGTGGAAATTAATTTTTTGGTAATATTTTTCATATTTGACAAGATAAAACAATAAAGGTTTTCCAAATGTCGCAAATTATGGACAACTGGTGGGTCAGGCTCGCAAATTACGGACAGCTGGTGGGTCAGGCACTGACAGCTGGTGGGTCAGGCATGTTTGCGCACCCTCACCCCCACGTTACACAAACTTGTTTCTGTTGAAAAGGAGTTTCCAATTTCTTGTGATGAAGGTTTTCCTCATTAAACCTTTTGATCATAGTCTTTTATTTGCCAACTGGAGCACTCATTTTCGCACCGCAAGAAGATCAGCAATTGTCTCAAGCGGTGGCAAGAAACATACCCACACCCCGCAAATAATCACACATGGTCACAAGCAGTGGCGTAAATGACGGGGGAAGTGTTCTCACTAGCCCCTGGCAAGGTAAATATAAAAATCGGGCCCCCACTTAGCTAGTATTTCGGTATTCAGTATTCTTTTCGTTTTGAGTAGGTTGTTATTTTTTGCGTTTTTCGGAGTGTTTTCCGGTGATTTCGAGGTTTGGTATAGATATTACTTATCATTTTTCAGATTTATTCTGACTGTTGGCTAGTGGACCTCCTGCGGTTGACCAGTCAGCCCCTATAAGCTACGTTTTCCCCCTGGTTCAAAAATCTAGCACCAACACTGGCAACAAGTTGTATTTCTGACCCATTTGTGGTGTATACTCGGGTACGTAATGCATACGTTTCCACAGGATATCATAAAAACTTACCTAATGTGTTGTAATTAAATGTCGACAATAACTTGTTGTTGAACACACATAATGATTGTTGATTTTCGTTGAAATGTCTTTGTGGGTGGTGAAATAATGACAACCCTAACAATTGGCAACAGGTCTAAACTGCATGAACGTTTGTCTTCACGGGAAACAAAATAAAACGAAAGTGAAATAGAAGCGAACACAAACAGAAGATAAAGCCGAAGATAACATTCACATTTATTCAACAACGTACCTAAAGATCTGGATCTACCGGTTGGAAGAGGAGCACATAATCTAACCCCAAACAATGCTGTTTGATCCCAACCAGTTTTTTCAGAGTAACAGAAAGTTAATGTAACATTTCTGATGTCAGAAAAAAAAATTCCCGTAATATTTTCTATTGATTTGAAACAATATCGAACGCGCGAACCTAATTGAAAAGTTTTGTTGGTAAAAACTCATCTACACGGTTGTCAATTGTGATGATGGGGCGTCTGGGTAACACAAGCGTTAGGGTTACTGTGGGGGTAAGAGCACCCCACTTACACTGCCTGCACTACCTGAAAATAAAACCCTGAGCTCCACTTTTGGGTACGCAACTTTTCGGTCTGGGCCGTTTCGTTCCGGAAACTTTTTGGTCTTGGTCATTTCGATCTCGAGACATTTCGCTCAGACTGTGAAATCTTGTAGAAATGTTACATGTTCACTTTTTAATGCAAACGTACTTAAATCATCAAAAAGTTTTATTTAAAAACTACAAACATGATCCACGATGCAACAGTTAATAAGCATCAACATATGATTTTCATTACCATCAGTTGGCAAATTATGTCATTATTGACATTTTGCAATTAAATACAAATTCTTCAAACTCATAATTACAATTAAGATTTAATTGCAATCATGACTCCTCAAACGGGAGTTGGTATTACACCAGCTAGCGTGACATTTCGCCGGCGTATATAATCATTTAAACAAACAAATGCAATCAGTTGTTTCTGTACAGAAATGTCGTGACCGAAATGTCCCCAGACCAAAATGTTCCGTGACCGAAACGGCCAGACCGAAAAGGCCTGTTCCACCACTTACTTCTGTATTTTTACATGCAGAGTCAATTTAAAAAAACTTTGAAGGAAATAAGTTAAATTCTATCATAAATCATTTCATTCAGTTTCTTACATTTTCAAAACGATGGAAACGAATCTTTTTGCTTATGCTGCTGGTGAAAATCCAGGTAACTGCTTCGCTATTCTACAATACCAACCTGATTTTCTACATGGAAACGTTGCTTTTGATCCTATTTCGCAGGCCCAATTTGCGTTGGAGAGCTCACGAAGAACGCACCGTTTGTTGACGCGACACCGCATTTCATTGTCAGTGCAGTTCAGCGCGCCTGTAAAATAGTTGTCATGAGGCATTCTGTTTGCGTCGGCTGTTCAACCACTAGAAACGTCTGGATTCGTGCATGTTTCAACCCTGTCCAACTGAAATGATTTGCGCAGAACATCAGCGTTAATTGAACGGCGGTTCGTCGTCTCTAACCTCACCCATTGTTCTTGCTGGAGCATGTTCAAACATTTCTATGGAAAGTAATTTTCCCCCACTCGCCATTTGCTTTTCTAGTTCGGTTTGTTTTTCTTTTTAGAAAAAAGAGTAATTTTTACTATCCGTAGAATCACTTAATTGCGGAAAAAGAAGTCATAAATTCAAATGCAATTTGTAGTTTCAGTGCAAGTTCTAGATTTAATAGTTGCATTGACAATGGTTTCTGTCAAAATCAAGGAATGCGTAAATACACTTGGACAGTGACAAAAGATCACGGCAATTGCTTCAGTAAACTAAATTTTTGTCTTTCTCTTAAACAACAGTGTATTCACACGGGTTTTCAAAATATAGTTCACCAACAAATCAATCACTTTGTTTGTCAAAGCGCAAGTTTTGCGTTTCATTAAAGGTTGCATCGTTAAGTTTGGCTTGTTCACCTAGACTTTTAGACAGTCTTACGTTTAATTTTGATATTGTGATGGATTCATACGTGACTGAAATAGATGCAAATTTACTTATTCCTTCGTCACTTCCATCCTTGCAGTCCTTTCTTCCTGTATGGACCCAATGACGGTCAATACACTGGTCATTTCGGTCACAGCGGAAGAAACCATCTTCAGGTCTGCACGACTTCAAACCTTTTTGATAAGAAAAGCATTTCACTGCAACAAACATAGAATTTCATTTAGTTATTTTGTCAGAGAGACAGAAGAAAACGTTTTTCCCATGCTTTAGCACACAACGATTTTTAAGTTGCCCAAATCCAAAACAAAATTTGTCGAGTGAAAGGTTCACAGTTGATTTGTTCATTGCAATGTAGGTGTGGTAAGAACCTTTATTTGCAGTTTCTCGCTGTTCTTTGTACTAACACAAAGTCTGAAACGAAATTAGTTTTGTGTCTGTTTTAGTAATTTCCGCTATAAAATGTTGCATCACAGAGATTTCTCCAACAGTATAGGAGGAAACCATTTGAGCGAAACCGGGCTCGATATTTGTGAAGAACCACAAATGTTTTGCGCATCACGAAACTATTCCACAACCAAAAAATAGCCCTAATTAGTGAAGGTGGTTTGCTAAGAAAATGCTTAAAATTGTGCTTGACTTCGTCAAAACCGCCACAACCAAAAAATGTATTCAAAGAAGAAAGCCTGTTATCATTTCCCTTGGTAAGGACAAAAACGATCACATATTTTTATCAAATTTTGTAAAAGTCTGCCAAGTGCTGTTTCATCTTTCGGTCAATTTGACACCTGTTTGCATCCTTCTTGGCGACATTTTTCCGAACAAGCAGGGCCGGATTTGGCTGATGCGAGGCCCTAGGCTAATTCGCTTGTTAGGCCTCCTCTTTCTTCGTTACGAGGAAAAAATGCAAAACCGTTAATCCATTTGCGCAAAGCCGAAAATGACGATATTGAGGCTCCAAAAGAACGATAAACAAAAACATCTTAATCGTTACTCGTTACTGTAGTGCCCCACGGTCAATGTGCTTGTTGCTGCTTTCGACGCAAAAGCGTTCAATGACACAGAATTGTTAAAATCGTACTTGGGTGGCGAGAGCAGGCTTATTAATTTCAATAGGCAAAGCTACCCAAAACACCCCTGTTAAAATTTTGACAGCGCACATGGCCTATACGCTTTTTGTATGTTTCACATCTGTTTTTTCTTATCTGTGCTCTTAAAAACAAACACATTGTTGAGATTCGTGTGTTGCTGCCTCGCCGCCTTAATGTCTTTATCGCGGAACGTTGATTGTTACCACGACAGGTCGGGGCAGTTGGCGTTTGTATTTCACGTTGAGTGTTGAGCGGGCCGTCCTGTTGTTGTCGCTATTCCGTGTTCTTGACGCTGCTCTTTGTTTCTGCCAGCGGCAACTGCGATTTTATGTTGATTAAAGCCTAGCGTACCAGAATCGCCTCGCAGGTCTCTTGCGTCACATACATTGTACGTATGTGTGGCACCATCAAGATGTTGAAGCACAACGTGAGGACTACGTTATGACTCGCTTACCACGGCTGTTAAAATCTCACACACATGAGCAAAACACGTCAAGTAAAACGCACCCAAATGGTTTCAACTGCCAAGTTCATGATTCGCGTTTTTGTTACTTTTTCAGAGGGCTAAGAATCGAACACAATGAAACCGTGAGGCGAAAGGATGTGAGGTTTAAATCAGAACCGTCGCCAGAATGTGTTCAATAGGAGGGCTTTACATTTGCGCAGGGGGACTTGACATTCAGAAAATTTGATAAAATCTCCACTGATTAATAGTGTTTCAAATTTAAATTTGGAGGGGCCGATCCCACAAATGTTTCCCCTTAGTGATGGGACTAGTTTAAACTTCCCTTATGTTGTCATTATTGAAATACCTATTAGGAAATAAAAAGGTACAATAATCGAAACAAGTGAGGCTAAACATAGCACAGCAAATAATTAAAAATGTTTTGTCCTGGCTTTCCTCATAACAAAATCATCAAGGAACTAATTAAAGTTTGTTTGTTTAAGTTTGCCACCAATAATGCCGCGAATGCTTAGTGCGGACAACCTCTCCTGGAACATTGCGACTCTTTAATTCATTTTTAATTTCTCTTGAATCTTGAAAAATACCTCCTGAGCAGTTAATGACCATCAAGCTAAGAAATAAGGGTCCGTGTGGTTAGATTAACTCATCATGTCCAAACGCACTTTTCTCATTTTTTTGCTGTTTCGATTCTTTGTGTCTTTGGGGTAGAGTTCTGCGGTTGCCATTTCCCAAAGTGAATTGCTTGCTATTCAATCTCATCAAGATCTTCTCTGATTTGCTTAGCACGGGAGCAGTATAAACTTACGCAAGTAATCAATAGCAATCTGATTTCTGAATGACTTTGTTACATCTAAAAATACTAATCGAGCTTTACGTAATAGAAACCCTAACAAAACTACTGAATTGCTCAGAAGAAGCAACTATGTTTATATTGAAAGATACTGCTGCTAGGCCTACACATAGCGCTTATCTGCAGTACAACCTTTAAGCTTTGATCAGGTGCATTTCAAACACGAACAGCCACAACTTTTTTCGCCTGATTCACACGTAAGAATCGACATGATTCACCAAGTGAATGACGCAACCACTGCGCTTTGAGTGTATCGACACAATAGTCGGCATGCAGCTTGACCAACGATCACATGGGCGTCTGCAGGGGGGGAAAGGGACATTTGCCCCCCCCCCTGAAATTGGGACTAAGAAATAAAAATTTCTAAAAACCTAAAGTCAGCAGGTTAATTCCGATTAAATGATTTACGTCTTGCAATGACAATGTTTTATCGGTATGCCACCCACACCAGGGGCGTAACGATGTTAGATGGCGACCGGGGCAAGGAACAAGTTTGGCGCCCCATGTTCGAACCTGAGGTCTTTCTGTATCAAATGCACTGTATTGAAGAAAACACCTGTGACATTGTTGGGACTTTTCGTCGCCTCACGCAGTCATTCGGCGCCCCCATTGTGATTCGTCGCACGGGGAATTGTGCTCCCTTCCCCCTCGTTCGCCCCTGACCGATACTTCACACTAGCCAGGTTCACTGGTCTGGTGTAATGAGGTGATGTGTCCGCTCCTTTCCCGGTGTCAAGCGAAATTTCTGACTTACGAAACTTCTGACTTCACGCCATGTGCGCATGCACAGAGTGAAATCCTATATATAAAATACGCTGAGAAAAGTGATCATTGGGGCTTTAGGGTTTGGTGTTTAGGCAAGTGTGTCGGGTTAGGTTTTGTGTAGACTAAGTCCAATATTTTTAAGTGGTTATAGTTATTCCCGTACTATAGTTTGTTGTGGGTATCTGATAACTAACCAAAAAGTTTTAATTTACGCAACACACATCAAAAAATTAATCGCCAAACTTTATTCCGAAATCATTTAAAGTTGAAACACACAATTACTTGAAAGTATTTATGCGAACTGTGGCCAATCAATCCAAACATCCATCAATCTTTCAACGTAGGTTCGTTGCGGTGGATTCAATATTGAGTAAAAAAAGCAAGACTTCAACCTATGTTCAGTCATGATCGAGCGGAGGTGATATGTAATGCGACGAAATGGACTAAAGCTACGCTCTGCCTCAAAGGCAATACAGGGTAGCTCGAAATGCATGCGCAGCAAACACGTTAAATTCGAAATAAAGTCGCTAAAGTTTGGTTACCCGCAAACGTTTTCAAAGCAACGTTTGGAGTGGGACTGTTTTAATCATTGCCAGTCAAAAACTGCTGAATTTTGCTGCACAACTTCCTCTTTTACATCGTCTTTGTAAACGTCACATACAGGGAAAATGGTGCGTCTCTCTGCAGTACAACTTGAAATTGATTCAAGCTGCGTGCTGTGTTTAAGTCTTCCATTCCATATCTATCCAAAGGCGTTTCAGTACATTTCAGAATAATCTCCTTGTATTTGTTAACAAATAACTGCTCAATCCAACAATGAAATATTAGCGGGAGTGTCCGCCCAGGTTTGCGGGCGTGGCACCGATGAGGTATTAGCTTTGGGGCGTAGAAGGGGTAAAGCGTTTTGGTAGCATCCATTTGAATCGAATTGTCAGCAATTTGAAAAAGAAAAGCAAAATGTCGATTTCGCCCCCCACCCTGGAAAAATTTCTGCGGACGCTCAAACACGGTCATACTGAGATTCATAGAATCTCGTTGGAAAACTCTGACGTTATCGACACGAAATCTGATTAGTTGAATGAAACTAAATTGCACGAATAATTAAAGCATGAATTTTTGACGAATATTGATCGTACTGATCATATACCGGCAATTGACTCTTTGCGTACCACAGTTTGCTGGAGGCCCCATTGGATCTTGAGGCCCTACGTTAGCCTGCATCGCCTACTGGTAAATCTGGCCCTGCAAGCAAGCAGCATTGCTTGTAGGGCGGCTGCTCTTCAGCTCTCCCTCTCGTATCCGCTGCGAAGATCATTTCAGTGAACAATTTGGTGACGGTATTAACACCCAACGTTTTTTTTCTTACCTAGACAACCTTTTAGCGAAATCTGGCTGAAGACAACTTTTCCTGTTTTTTCAAAACCCTGAAAGCAACTTTTCGGTTTTTGCGTTTTGTTCGACAGCAGGCAACAGTTCAACTTTTTCATGGCAAACGTTTGTAGAATGAACCATCAATAAATTGGCCAAGATTTTTCGACAGCGGTAATTCATTAAATTATGAAGCGAAGACAATCACGTGACCACCTCGACCCTGGGTCTCATGCGCGAAAGGTCATCTAAGTACAAGCTTACGTGTATGCGTTATATCACATTCGCTTATTCGGCAGGGTGCATTTAAGCAAACTAAAGTAATTGGCGTAATTAGTGAGGCGCAGAGGGCGAACTGCACCCCTCTGGCAAGCTGAATGTAAAAACAGGGCCCCAACTTTGCTTTTATTTCAGTTTTAGTATTTTTCTGGTTTTCAGTTGGTTGTTTTTTTTTCGGATTATTTTCTGGTGATTTAGGAATTTAGTTTAGCCATTCACATCCGGATTCACCATTATTTCTCAATTTTTTTCTGAGTGTTGGCTATTGGGCCCCTGCATTAGGCAGTGGACCCCTTTCAGCTAAGTTCTCCTCCTGGCTCAAACATTTAATTACACCACAGCTTAAATAGATGGACTAAAATTATTTTACACAAAAGTAATCATAAGGTTAAGTTTTTGCAACTTTTACACCTTTTTTTTACATCTTTCAAAAGCTTCTTAAATGCTCACAATTTATGTAGTATGATGTTTTAAACTGGTTCCAGGAATTTAATATTGCAATTTTTCCTTTTTACATGCAACTTTTCACTGCAACTTTTACTGCAACTTTTGTCAAATAGTGTGCAAAATGTAAAAGTGTGGTTTAAAAAAGATGCTTTGAAACTACTGTATTTCAATACAGTTCTCTTTAATGGCCGATTCGAACTGAATAGTGACCTAAAAGCAATTGTAGAAATGACCCGGCCAAACATCAGTCCAGAACTGCACGCCAAATTGTGAAATTGCCAAGCAACTTCATGCACTGTGGAGCGAAGTTTTAACATGCTACGTCTACCCAGGTATGTTTGAAAATATTTAGCATTATATATAAATAACTCCCTTGAGTAAATCACTGCTGTTCAAAATGCTTGTGCATAAATGCAACTTTTTACTGCAACTTTTGTTAAAAATATGCTAATATTTCACGATTTTAATGCAACAAAAACTTGCCCTAGTGAGCGGGTTTTTATGTTTTTCCTCGTTTCCGAGTATTTTCAAAACCTGACTCGAACAATTATGGAAGTACGGGCGCTACCAGGGGTTTGCGTATGGACCCTTTGCGTTCCTGGATTTTGATATCAAACAATTTGTTTCTGTGTTCTTTCTGATCAGTTTCGACTTTAAAAAATACAAGAATCTTTTGGAATGTTGCTCTTGCAGTTTTCCTAACGGCAACAATCAATGATATTCAAAGTGCATGCCATAATGTATTTTCAATATAAACGGTTCTTTCACATTTTAATAGCATTTTACTCTCTTTGCTATAATAGTTGATCGTGAGGAATAAACATGCGGTAAATGTTCGTCTGGATTTAGCACGGTGTTATGCCTTCACACACGTTTTTCAGAAGTAAAAGATGGCTTGCTGCGTTCCTTATTCTTGACAAAAAACTTCAAAACAGTTCTACCGTCCTTGCCGTCGGTACACATTAGAACAACGAAACTATATATTTAAACATTGGTCTGTATGACTTTTCTAAATCCTAAAAAAACGTGCTGGCATAAGAGTGCTGCTCGTCGCAGCTAACTACTGTATGTTGCATATGCTTGTGTCACTTTTTGCTGCGTGCTATATTCGTTAAAATGTAGGAACTTGGCAAATCTTTCGTTATACAGTAGGACTACACTGCAAACTGTTTTTACAAAGTAACAAAGTAAGCAAGTATTACGTTATATGATTAATCTGCTCATTGTTTTTACAACTTAACAGAGCAAGCATTAGGTTGTATATGACTACACTGCACACTGTTTTTTCACACAGAAAAGGAAGTAGGTTGTTACAAGACTATTCGTTCATACGTTTATAAAATAAAACATAAATGAAACACTGACCCTTTTCATTAGTCATCATTTTCATTTGCTGCTAAACACACCGTCATTTCATATAAGTTGCTCATCTCACTGCAGTTTAAACGCAATTGAGCATTTGCTTTCGCGAAAGCACGATTGACGGATTGTTCAGTGCAACATACAAGACGGTAATAAGTGGCAAAAAGTTATCGCCTGTCTTTTCGCCAGTGGGGGTGAGGGTGAGCTTTTCGTTTCCAATTCCTCAATGATAGAAATAATGAAACGCATTTAAGCAGCATTGAAAGAGGAAGCAAATACCCCTGATTACAATTTAGGTAGGAAGAACACACACCTTCTGGTAATCATTGGAAGAGGCCACAATGCGGAAAAGGAAGCATTCGTCCACTGTTGGTATGCTGTATGTATGCTATACGTTCAGCAACACAGAACACTTGCAATAACATGACCACACATTTTACTGAGTTTTTCGAGAACTTACAGACCCCTTCATCGTATGTTTTGTCTTACCCGATGTACAAATATCGACCCCTGCCTCTCGTGGCTGTTTCCAACAGTTAATGGTAAATGCTGCAAGGAGGGAGTCGGCAACCTTAAGCTAACTATGGAGTCCACGTATGGTTTCGAATCATTCAGTGTTCCAAAACATACGTATTTTTATAAAAATCAAGGTTAACAAAGCTTCTGTGCGAAACATAAATATTGATATGTAAAACTTGGAGCTTCTGCATGCCATTGGAAATTTCTAAGCGTGGCACTCGTGCCTGCATAGGGGTTGCCAACCCAAGCTATAAACCTTTGTGAACCCGAACCGACTAATGTCTCTTTTGCAGTTGCTCCAACGTAAAATGAAGCAACACGGTTTCACATAAATGTGATATTCTGGTCATTTAACCACTGATTTACAGCGTGTAACGTTTAGCAGAGATCACAGTTTAAGGCCTGTGTGATTTAAGATGGCTTTGGCTTTTAATGTTAGCCTACATTGATGCTAGAAACATTCAGCAAAATGTTTACATATACTTCATGTCTTGCCTAGTGTCGAAAAATGGGCAGATCTACCAACGTTCTGTGGATGCACCACAGAAACAAAAGTCAGATGAAGAACTTGATGTTTTTTTTTATAAATTTTATGAAACCACTGTAATGTAGTGGAATCAGCTCTGGTTTACCTTACCTATCTGATTCTGATTCGCTTTATGTCAGATAAAACGTGACGCTGCTTTCTCGAAGGTAGTCAGCACGTCTGTTGCTGAAACGGGATTTCAGCCAATTTCAGTTTTAGTCGTATCATTTCTGATTCTGATCATCTTGGAAATACCGAACATTTTTACCAATACGACAAATCTGGAGGATTTCCTTTGCCAGGCGCTCAAATTCGAGCCTTGCAGGAAAGCATTTCAAAATTTTTTAAACTTGGAAAATTTAACGGATTTGTGCTGAGGTTTCAGCAGTTAGCCACTTCACCTCCGGAACTATTTCGTTCCTCCCCAATAGTTTCAATTGGATATGACACTGCTATCTGTGTTCAAAAATGTTCAAATAACTTATTTTTGCAATAAATGATTAGAGTGAAAGAAGCTCATTCTATCTTATGATAATACTCTATAGTGTCAATAATTGTTCCGATGCCGATATATTTTCTGATTCCGCTTCGCAAGAACATGGCGGAGATGGTCAACAACATATAATTTAATTACCGACTACCTGAGCTTCTTTCGACTAACAAACTAGAAGACCACGACATTCTAGGCTGATTCAGGGAGTGTGGATTCGGTGAAAACGACTTTACAGAAGTTAAACCATGAATTGCGCAATTTTAAACGATACTTTAATTATTGCTACCCAGTCTATAACTCTTGAACTCACCCGCTGCGATCATTATAAAAATCAAAAGGACATAGAACATAAATTTTCCAACGCTTTTCTTCGCAACCGGCCAGCAGTGATTCAACGTTGCCGTCATCGTTAAACCTTGAGTCCTGAAGCAGCACATCAAAGAAAGTATGATGCCTACATCTAACCGTGCAAACATGAAATAATAGCTAGGTAACAGGTTGTACGAAGCAGTAAATTACGCTTTGTAATTGCAGCACACACCTCTGTTTGCTAAAGAAAACATGCACGCTGCATTTTACAGTACCGGAATCATATATTTAATCTATCAACGAAAATGTATTCACGACTCCTCAGACCAGTAAAAACGTTGGAAATAGCGGTTGTTCAGTCGTAATTTAATGTATGAGTCATCTGATTAGCTAACTCTGCTTTTGTGCCAAACTTCACCTGATATATTTGATTTTTATAATTTTCACGCAATTTAATCATTTTTCCATTCGTTAAATGCCACATTGTTTTTGGTTTGAGCGATATGGTTGTATTGGTTGCAAGGTATATGCTTTTCACAGAGAAACCGCTTAAAACTTTCAATACATGTACTTATCATTATTTTTAAAGGAAAACAGTCTGTTCTACGGAAACAATTGCTGCGGCGTCTTCGTCAGTGTTTTTGATAAAATCCTTGCTGTCAACAGAAATCGTAATAAAATAAAAGGATGATTTTCACGAAAGTTATCTTTTGCGCATTCATGAGTGGCACAAATGTTGGAGACATTACTGTCACTGCAAAAGTAATTACCGCCACTCTTCCAGGTTAACGATTGCATCAAAAGTGCCTTTTGTTCTTCACAACAATGTCTTGTTGTGCAATTCCTTGAGTTCATTCTAAAAACTCTTCTAAGACCGACTGTGTTCCTTCAAGGAAGCAATGCTGTTTCAAATGGGCCACTTGGTCTGCATTGCACATTGAGGCAGAAGTTGTTGCTTAGAAGTGTTCCGAGACTAGGGGGCAAAATTCCTATTGTGGTGTCGATGGTGTGCGGTTAGAAGCGACAAAGCCCGAAGGCTTGTAAAAAAGTTAGTTTTGTTGTTAAATTAGTCAGCAATATTTTGCACAGCTATAAAAAACGTAAAAATATTAGCTTTTTACCTATATACAGCTGTAGTGACCCCGAGGGCACCAATTGCTATTTAATTAAATCTACTGTATAAGTGACGCTGGTAATTATATTAACATGTCCCGCATTCTTCTGTAGCGCTTCACAGCTGCTTAAAGCTAAGCTCGACATACCTTCTAGCAAATGAAATCCAGCAAAGCAATGGCGAGTTTGTGAATTGTCTATTCGTTGACAGTGTCCTTTTGCAAAATTTCAATTTCCTTTTTCCAATTGAACGCCTGAGGCGGAGTGAATCAAAGTTAACCTTACTTTGGACAATAGATTAGGTGCTTAGGCCAAAGAGATAGCAAACGCAGGAAAATACTTTCCCTTCATCTCAGCCACTTCGTAATATTTCTGACTCTTCGTTGATATCTGATACTTCGCTGTTTTTGGTGATTNGCTGGAAAACAGTTTTCTGACGTGTGCTGCCTTTCTAACACATTTTTTGAAGTATTTTGTGCAAGAGATGCTTGGAAGCATCCACATAACTGTCCTAAGNCTATCTTCTTACATCTGAAAGTCATGTCGATGATNAACGCCATGCGGAACAAAGAACCGTGTAAGTCGTTTGGTAACGACTCGTTACCACATTAGCATACAAATGAACCCTTTGCAATAATAAAATACCCATTCAACAGGAAGCTCACCCATGAGTTTAGTCACGAAATATGACGTGTTACACTAAAACTAAGGTTACAACTCGATGATCGGCGTATGTTCATGACTTACTCTCATCGACTGAACGATGAAAATCTAGTATGTGGAATAGCATTCGTTGATGTTAGTCAACTGGAAAAAAGGCATTTCACCCAGTCACTTTCTACGGCCTACGCAATCCAACTTTCGGAGTAATATCCACAACAGAATTACTTCTTAGCAAGCCTCAAACTACAGGTGGCGAAAAAGATTTTTTGGAATTCTTAGTTTAGCAAGATTGGGGTGGTTGGACTTACTGGCCGGTTTAGGTTACCGCTTACCCAGCCTATTGTTATGTTGTACTCTGTCATTACTAATATGAACACAGAGCAGCTATATCCACAAGCACAGCGAAACTCTCGAACTGACTGAAAAACACGATAAGCTCGTTTCATAATTTACAGCTAACTGTAAATAATTTTACTCGTCGCCCTGAGCCAACTAATGAGTGAGTCGCACCGACACAACAGCCACAGAGATTCCCTGGTCAACCAGGTTCACTCTGATGTTGCTGTTACGAACTCATCCTTATATAGCGTAATTACGTCGGCAAAACTGCTACGTAAGTCGTCTCGCAACAGACATTTCCACGTATTTTTTCAATAGAATTCACTTACAGTAGTTCCATAATTTTACTCAAGTTGCGAACAGGGGCGTAACGAAGGGGAAAAATGCCCAGGGCGCCAAAACTCCCAACAAGTATGCAAGTATCTTCTTCAATACAATGCTTTTGCTCCCGAAAAACCTTAGGTTTGAAGATTGGGGCGCCAAACTTGTTTCTTGCCCCGGGCGTCATCCAACCTCGGTACGCCCCTGGTTACGATCCAAAGTTTACAAAACACGTGATAACGGATTATGACGTGTCTTGCCAACGAAACATCGTTTTCAACCAGTAACACTCTCCGCGTGGTCTTCGATAGTTATTAGTTGGTGCAGTAACGCGTTACACAGGTCAATGTTCTTTTGATTGTTACCTCACCTGACCTATATTTTGTGCTTTACAACCTTTGTTACGGACCACGTTCAATCAAAAATGCATCAAATAATTTGGTTGCAAAGTGGCAAATATAGTTTTTAGTTTTGGAACAAACTCAGAGTTTTAGAATATTCTAACCTGTTAAAATCGCCCCCCTGGAAACTGAAATCACCCTCAAATCGGGTAAACCACAAAATCGCCCCCATAACGTATAAAATCGCACCCTGGGGGGCAAATTCGCCCTCGTTGAAAACCACTGATTCAGGCCCGTAGCCAGGTTTTAAGGGTTGGGGAGGCACAAAACATTTTTAGGAGAACAAGATTTTTGTTTTTATTATATGTTTTAATAAAATATTTTCTGGGCACAACAAAATGTGGGGCCACAAAAATTTGGGGGGACATTGTCCCCGAATGCCACCCCGTAGCTACGGGCCTGCACTGCTTTAATGCGACTCAGAGATTCAAAGACAAATAAACAGCTTGGAAACTAATTCAAGTTAACTTATGCTTTACCTTTGCTTCACAACATTATAACAGTTGACACTGCAGAGACTTCGCAATAATCACTATTAGCAGCAATGCAATCAGAGGCACTGTTGAACTCATCAAATCGTGTACGATATAAAAGTATAAAACCAGACTGTAGAATTTTCTGTTCTCTACGCTCCGCCATGTTCCTAGCATTAATACATTGGCGCGCCATAACGTAGAATGTTTCGCGACAGACATTTCGATTACGTGATGTGGTCTACGTGGAGGAATATCTTAGAGCTGCATGTGGCTTTTCAAAGGCGTAACGCTTGAAGCAGGAAGTTGCGTGGCTGTTAAGATTGACATCTGAGTTCTTTATTTTTAAGCGATAAGAGTTGTTAACTTGTAAACGGGTATAGCAAGTGGGCTGATAGAAGTGCAGCGGACTAGTCTGTGTGAAATTCTGTTATCAAGTGTGTTTGAGAAACAGTTTACGGTGAGTCAAAATGCTGTGATGTTCCTTTCTTCCTAATGCCCAGTTATTTGTGAGTAGGCTGTCGTAACCTACTTGCTTGGATACTTACCAACGTCGGTGGGCCGAATCGTAGTTGGCGGCTGTGTGTTTATGACTGATACGCCTGTGTGTTGCAGATTCGCTGTGCACCCGACGTGCTATGACCATGGGCGTCCGCAGAAATATTTCCAAGGGGGGCAATGTCGACATTTTGCTTATCCCTTGCAGGTTTCTGACGATGCAAAGCAAATGGGTTTTAAAAAATGCAATACCCTTTCTACTTCACAAAGAAAATGACCCATGTTACGGCAACAGTCAAAAATGCGCATCGTTGGCAGAAATAGTCAGATATATTGCGATAATTCACACAATAGCCTATCTGCAGATTTTCAAAGCAGGACACTTCTTTACAAAGAAGCATTGTCATGGTCTACAACTTAACCACAAATTGTGGCTTTATTTTACTTAGCAAGACTTGTCAGCGTTACTTCGAAACCAGAGCTGCAAATGATTGGGAACTCACCAAGAAACCAGAACTAAACCTTAACGATTAAGACAGACGTATTCCCACAAGCCTGCATAGACATATACTAACAAGTCATGTAGTTTTAAACTGCGTAAAAAGAAGAATGCATAAGCGTAGTTTGATTAAGCTATTCACTCAGGCAAATTCGTCACCAGTCTCACACCCAGTGGCGCAACTGACGGAGGGACAGAGGGGCCATTCGCCCTCTCCCCGGCAAGCTGAATGTAAAAACCGGGATTTACACCACTGCTCACACTAGCAATGGATATTCAGACTTGTGGAAGCATTGTTACAAATTCATGCTTTATTTCACACAGTAGGCTATAGGCTAGTACTACGTGGCTTACAACTATCTGCAGTCACTGTCTCTCTGCATTAGGCTACCTGCCAAGATGTCTGCTGTTAAGGTTCAGTTTGACCTTAACACGTGCTGAATATCTTTTCATGAGGAAATCATGAATATGAGACTCCTGAACAAAACTGAAAAGACAATTGTCAACAATAAGTGACAATCATGTTTAACTAATGATTGTAATCAGTGTACATATTGTTTACTAAATGTAATGACATAACAAGGGCAAAAACTAGTATTAATTGTGTAAAAAATCATTGAAGCAAAACGGACTCAGAAAATATCCAAATTAAGAAACTGTCAAGACACAAAACAACAGGAAGCAATAACAAGTTAACAAAAACAAACCATAGCAAAATGACTACAGTGCCTTACAGCCGGAGAGATCAGTAAGCATGGAAAACTTGAAAAAGACTGCAAGAATGCAATAAAAGGAATAGGTCCTTCAAGCAAGCTTTCTTTCAGTTGGAGATAACAAGATTTAACAAAACACTAAGAGAATTAAACGAAGAAGAAGAGTTTAGTGCTTTAGTGAATTGGACTCTGAATAAGTTGCCACTGCTTCACAGCATTGACTTGAGACAAAAAGAGCAGATGCCATCAATCTGACAAAAACTCAAGAAGGAAGTTTCATATCTGCACAACAAATACCAGGTTTGGTCAATCTTAATGCAGAAGAAGAAGAATAGATTGAATTGGAACAGCAACAACAAGTGGAATATCAATAAATTAGTCTGGCACAAACAGAAAGAAACTGTTGGAATGTAGTCTTGACAGAAGAAGAAAGAAATCTTATTGGAGAATTTTTGAATGTTTAAGAAAGAATAAACAAAATATATGCCTTTGTTATGCCATAGCATCAGGGCATGCAATTGAATTCAGTCATGTGTAATGAAGCATGTCATTTGATTTTGTGAAGTAGATATGTCGTAACCTGTGTAAATTGCAAGAACAAGCCAAGAAAAGGCAGCATTACCATCTGGTGAGTGTTTCATAATAATTGGTGAAATGGCCCTAAAAAAGAATAAATGCAGCTGTTGAAATACTCATTGGCGAAGGTGAGAGTCTCACCATCCATGGAGAGGTGGCAACAAACTTGGGTGGGGAAATTTCCCCATAAAAACATAAAGACTATCGATGAAATTTGCAACAAATGTGGTGAAATTTTCACCGTAAAGAAATAAAGTAAAAAGTTTTAGCATAAATACCTTGCATTTCGGACTTGAATTCATTCTGATTAGTTGCTCGAACTTGACTTGCAAAGGACGTACAATAGCTGGAGGAGGTCTTGTAGAACAAAAGTTAAAAGCAAGGATTTAGTAAGCAATGTAATGCTGAAACAACATAAGTCAGTTTTTGACCTGCAAAACTGTAAGTACTTTGATTCTTGGTTTGTTCTATCAATACTTTGTCATTATTTAGCGTTGTAAATCATCTGTCATAACAGA
>JGI24158J21664_10000508_pt1 | contig 36153 bp, 18 predicted proteins | sample Ectturendosymbi3_FD_21664 | JGI IMG/M metagenome (IMG submission 21664) | reverse complement strand
TTTGTATTTGTGACTTTATAACCGCCTGGTCGATCGCGAGTTATCAAAAAATTTTCTAGTCGATCCCAGTCAAAGACAAGTTGGCCACCCCTGCACTATACCATCCCACTGGCTGAGATTCTTAATCTTCTACATTTACTTATTTACTTATGAAGGAAGAAGCGTTTGTTTATTGACAATGACGGTTTACGCGACCTGGCGTCATTCCTGTTGATACCCACGATATACCGTCTTGTGAAATGGTGGTCTGTCTTGGATTTATGGCGGCAAAATTCCTTAAATGGTCTCTTGCTTGTGCTGGGATGGTGGTCTTTATCAGCGATGTGACAACTCTAGTCATTGACTTCGGTCGGAATCAAGTCGCGCTTGGACTCGAAATGTCTCGAGTAATTTTTGGGAGTGACGTGAGACAGAGCATATGTTTCAAAAAGACTCAGCTCCAGTCAGGAGAACGAACGACTCGTCCATGTCATTTTTAAGGTGGGACTTTTTTCGTCACTTTTTCCAGAGAAAAGTTTTCCACAAGTTTTAGCAAAATCTCAGCACTCCAGAATTTTTGCGAACAAGCTTACTGTTACATTACTTTCAGGTTTCAGAAAAAAATCTCCAAAACGCTTGTCCCTGAACAAAATTGAAAGACTCGAGATGACTGGACAGCAAGACTGAATGTCTCGACGTAAGTCGACAACAACCCGCAACTCAACACTGATTGGAAGGACTTCGGCTTGAAGGTGTGATGACCTGGATTGGACTCGGTTTTCACACTGATGATTTGTGCCCATCTCTGCACTATATTGCAAGTGCTTGTGCTACTCTCTCCGTGCACTGCACCTGTACGTCTGTACCTTGAGTATTCGCGCGTTTAGCATAGCAGTTTCGTTTTCACATACCATGGGAGGACCTCACCATAGCCCGGAAGTCAGTCATCAACCCCGAAAAATTCGAATGGATGCAAAGGTGACCACTGCCTAAAATTTCCCGCTTTAATGCCTGTTGTGTTTACAAACAATTACACACAAAAAAACGGTAGTTTCAACCGTACAATGAACATTGATACGAATACAAAGTGCACTTTGAATGAACAACTGCGAAACATTAGCACGTACCAAGTACCAAATTTCAGCTTTTGTTGCAAACCGTTAGGGTTGAACCACAAAACAATGGCGAACTGAGAACCACAAAACAATGGCGAAAACGGATACAAATTCATTCGGCACGAGGTGTACCCCCGTAAGCACCATGGAGAAAACCAAGAACTAGTGCAAGACAAAAACAACGTACTTCCGTTAGATGAGCTTCTAGCTTATCGGCGCAATTATGGAATTGAGCAAGCCTACGAGTGAGTTCCTCAATCTTCTTTTTGCTAACGGACAGTTGTTGCTCAGCGCAGGACAGCTTCTGTTCCAAATTTCCTCTACGCAACAAACAGAACCACAACACAAGCTATAAAAACGTCCGAGACTGAAGTGGAAACTACCGGAAAGTACCTTTCAGCGCACATATCAGCAATTTCTTGCTTCAGTCCAGCAACAGTGCGTTCGCAGCTTTCCAAGGCAGCCTTGAGATTGTGGTCGTTTCCTGTTTGCCCTTCATGGAGTAATTTTTCAAAACGCTTCAGCTGGTTGGAGGTTTGTTCCGCATCGTAGCTCAATTCCTGAAGATTTTCATAAATAAAAGTCACGAAAAGCATGTCAATCTATCCAGTATTCCATCATGAAGTATTTTTTCCGCACCTGCAATGGGGTAGATATTAGGAAAAAATTGTGTTCGAAAAAAACTTTTTTGCACGCGTTTTCGTATTTGCACTTGCAATATTGATTTTCCTCTGTCTCTGTTGCCACTTGAGATCCTCAGAAGAAAGCCATTTGATATGAAAAAAATTCGAAAAACTTTTCTTTACAATCAAAAAGTTCCACATTTTAGCAGTCTGTAAAAATTACTTTTATTTGTATAGATCCAACATCAAATTCAACAAAAAAAATTTTAAGCATTTTGCATTAACAAGAACAAAGGTATGAGTTAACGTTGGGTCGGAAAACACTCCTGGATTCATTTCACCAGCCCCGCAGCAACACGCTTGTGTTTTATACCATAGAGGTATAGATGAAGTACGGTGCGTCTGTTTTCTAAAAATGAAAATTTAGGGCTTGTATACCTCCTCTTTCAATCAGGAACGTTTGGGCAGTTGAAAGGCATGTGGGCAACAAGTGCAATGAATAAATTGGCTCAGTTACGTTTGTCTTTTCTAGAAATAAAGTGGTACGCCTCATCACTGTTATGTTACACTTTACTGCTGCAACGCCTTCGCGCCCTGATACATTCTCACGTTAACACTTTCCGACCGAGAAGTGTTGGTCACTTTAAAGCATTCAACATTGAAACTCTCACATAGATCTCGGGGCAGGTGTTGAGCAGCCATTCGATTGTCTCGTCATCCAGAACCGTCAGGCCGTGCAGTCCATGGGGAGGTCGATGGATTGGACATTGGAGGACAATATGGTCGATGGTTTGTTCTTCATCTGCTCCACACTCACAAGCTGCAGAAGGGGCCGCACCCCATTCATGCAAGCAGAAGCGGTTAAGCCGAACCCACGCTGTTCTTGGTAGGCCCATTCCAGGAGGGTGGGTGCCGATGTCGTATTTGAAAGTACGGAGTCTCGTAGTTTTCTCCAAACCACTCCGTATTCCATTGTTGATCCACCCAGAGCGCCGCACTTCTGTTGTCCTCAGATGAACTGATGAATTGTGCAGCGGATACAAACAGGTGTCTCCGTTTGAGATGCCGTGCATTTACACCCGGTGGACAAGTGAGCGTTGAGTGGAGCAGATGTCCAGACTCCATAGCACGGCATGCTTTGAGACAGTGTGGTTCCATTGTTACGAAGCTCAGCAGGTTGGATGTCCGCGAGGGTATAGGAAGATTCCTGCTGGTGTAGGATGCAGGCATCCAGTCACAGTTCGCAAGCGTCGTTGATGACAGAATCAGTGAGGCGGGTGTGAGCACTAAGGCACCAGGCAGAAGAGCAGCACCCTGCTGTTGAATGCACCAGGGCTTCTTCATCTTTTGATTCAGTTCTTCATAGCCACTGCTAGGCCGCCGGGGCAGGTGTTGAGCAGCCATTCGATTGTCTCATCGTCCAGAACCGTCAGGCCATGCAGTCCATGGGGAGGTCGATGGATTAGACATTGTAGGATAACATAATCGAAGGTTTGTTCTTCTGCGCCACACTCACAGGCCGCAGAGGACGCCATACCTCATTTGTACACGCAGTAGCGGAAACGTCCGACATTGGTGCGGAGGCGGTTAAGCCGGACCCAGGCACTTCTTGGGAGGGCCATTCCGAGGGGTTGGGTGCCGGTGTCGGGGATGAAAGTGCGGAGTCTTGTAGGGTTGTCCGCCCACGCCGCATTCTATTGGTGAGCCGCCCAGTGCTATGAGTTGTGCGGCGGGTACAAATGGGTGTCTCGATTTGAGGCGCCGTACAATTGCACTCGATGGACAGGTGAGCACTGAGTGGAGCAGGTGTCCAGGCTCCATGGCACGGCGTGCTAGAGACAGTGTGGCTAAGGTGGCTGTTCGCAGCATTGTTACCCCAGAACCCAATCCCGAGCCAGCAAGTAAGTTTTGCTGTGAGCAGCATACATGAAAAAAAGTTCTACATGTGCACTGGGTCCGTTTTCCTACATCACAGTTCTACTTGAATGTATTACGCGCATCACCAAGTAAATTTCCACATGTTTAGTAATAGCTCATGCAATTTCTACGGATTGATTAATATATCGCACCAACATTCGTGAGAGCGAAAAACACAAATTAGTGAAAAATTAAAATGTGAGTTGGATGCAGACACTATCGTTTTCCTATCGAAGTGATGACTATTTTTGGATATGCATCGTAGGCAAGAATTTGATTAAGACTGACTATTATTCTGAGTATAACCGAAAAATTGCCGACTGCAAAAGTTAAAAACCATCATTTGCTCATGTGACGAGCTTAACGTTGACGAGTAAATAAATTTCAAACTTTGTGAATTTTACGCAAACATATAAACATGTATGATAATCGAAAGAGTTTCGGCTAAAAATATGTCACGCACAACAGATTGACAGGAGCAATCTTAAAATAGGAGTTTTTTTCGAATTGAAAATGTTCTGCGCCGGATTTCTAAACAGCAGGATTTGATGAGAAAAAAGACTTACAAAGTGCAGAATTCCAACATTTTGGCAGTTATTTGCTGCAAGATTTACACTTTCCTCACACAAAATCTAAATACAACAATAAGTCAAGATACCACGAGTATTTATTAAAGTACAATGACTGTTTCTATCTTAGGACAGTGGTGGACAAACTTTACAGAAAGAGGGCTGCAACAGTGGGCCGTGAAACGTCAAAGGGGCACCTTCCAAAATCGTGTGGTGCGCCCTCTAAGCTAATGCAACCAACAGACACCTTAATTAGAAAACAAGCAAACACTTGATTTTTTAAACATTTGCCACAGGCATACGAGGGCCGCACAAACCCTGTAGAATCCCGCCCACCCCTGTCGTACGTATAGGTCTTACGAAGTTACCAAATGCTACAATTACCGTCACCACCCCGTAGCAGCCATTCGGTCTGTAGCCTTAAAATACTGGTAGTCCTGGCTTGGATTTTCCAATTTAAACAATTCATAAAGTGGTAGCGCGGCGATTGTTCTATGGTGGAGTCGGGGCCGGCCCTTCCAGTTCCACTAAGCCAGGGGTTGCCAACCTTTCTCTGACAATGTACCCCTTCAGCATTTCAACAGATAAACATGTACCCCTAAAATTTCCTATGACAAAATATTTACAATAAGCATATAGCGGCTTTTGAAAGTAATATTCACTGATATATGTATAAATATTTGGAAATAAAAGATATGCAAATACATATTTTCTTATATAGCTAACGTTAAATGTACCCCTTCAGATAGGCAAATGCACCCCTAGGGGCACATGTACCCCAGGTTGGGAACCTCTGCACTAAGCCAACGAGGCCGCCGCCTAGAGCGCAGGCTTCAGGCTAGAACGTAATATTTGACCGCAGAAAATTTCAACTTTTACGAGCGCTTACAACATCTTTCATGATTCAGTATTCAATATGTCAGCTCTGCCGCTTGGCACACAAGCTTAGATTTAAAAAGACAAGAAATAGTCATATCTGTGTGACATGTTTCATCATGGCTAGAAGGACTTTATTAGGTGTTCAAACCACGGACTCAGCAAGGGAAAGTAATGCTGATTCGGTAGATATTTTAGAATATTCTCGAGGCAGTGTAACTTAATTTTTTGCAAACAAACCGGAGCAAATACAGATGGGGTTCTAGGGGAGTAAAAAATTGTAGTAAAAAACGAAAATGCAATATATGAATCTGTATTTTACAACCTGGTTAGAGTACAGCAATAAGCTCACCCCACGACCTCATTTGCATCATTATATGAACCAAGACGTACAACGAAAGCTATTTGGTGTTAGTAATAAATTTTTGACCGATTTACATATAAAAATTCTCACTTGTATTTTGTTTGCGCTTTGCTGCACGTCTCTCTCCAATTTTATTTTTTCACGCTTATATTCATTTACAAGTGATTCCAAATAAGCATTCTTCTTGCGATAGTGACGCAGTTCCTCGATGACCTGCCATAAAAATTTTTAATCGTAATCGAAATTACGACAAACGAATGCATTAGTGCTTCGCAAAAAAAGAATAGGAAAATGAGGGAATTTTACAATAGCCAACTTACTAAATTAAATTTGGAAGCAAATACAAAAAAACAATTTTGAAAATAAAAACATAGAATTAAATCTTTTTGTACAATATTCTTTTAAACGATGTCTGAAAAAATCTAAGGGTCGTTCCAGACAAAGTTAAACAACGCCAAGAATGAAAACATCTTATTACGGCGTAGGGAACCCTTTTGTCGTTTTGACATTTCAAGGGTGTCGCAAGCTTACATACCAAATAAAGATCTTAGGAATTTAAAAAAACCTGTTCAAACCCAATCGATGTATGTGTAAATGACCACGAAGAGGTTAAAACCAGGGATGCCAGTTTGACTTTTTCGAGGCCAAATTTGTAATTCTTGACTTTTTTCAACTCCTTAGGCTTTTTCATTTTTGAAATAAGGCCATATGGGATTTGGCTGTTTTTGGCCAAATAGGTTTATTATGTCGATTTGGCATATTTAAAGATGATTTTGGCAGATTTCTGGGCACTGGCAGATTTCTAGACACTGTTTTTTTGTTGTTTCATGCTTTTAGGTTTGCAGTTTCAGATTACTCAAGATACAGAAAGACCAAAAGTTTCGAGAAGTTAATTAATGGAGTGAGCTTTATTCTTTTCATCTATAAAATATTTGAAAGCGCGTTTGGGTGTTTTGAAAGGTGTATTCATCTTGTATTTGGCTCTTTCTAGTGCTATTTGGCTTATTTTTAGGGTTGATCTGGCCTTTTTTGCTTATGACCAGGGAGCTGGAGCGGGAGCCCGAAACTTGAGTTCCGGCTCCAGCTCCGGGCATCTAAATTTTTTGGCTCCGCCTCCAACCTTCAAAAGCTTGTGGATCCGGCTCCAGCTCCAGAACGATTTGGTCGATTAAAAACTAATACCACAGTATTGTTTAACTCGCTTTCCCAACAAACCATGTCTGTTGAACTCGTACGCAGAAAATTTTATTCACAAGATTAGTACGTTGGGAGTTAATACAACTTGGGAAGCACTGGCTTAACTTAAGCCTAGCCACAACTCACTTAAGCTTTGTTAACAAACAGACTATATCTTTAGACCAGCTATGTCCAACCATGCGGCCCAGTCGAGGGTTTTGTGCGGCCCAGTTTTAGCTTTCGCTGTAGTAAAAGTATCCTATATACTGACAACCTGCCCTTGTTTTGATAATTTTGAACTTGACATTTTTGGTGCAGGTGGTCCTCAGTGCCATTTTACCTCGTCTGTTATCATTGCAGTTAGGATTCGAACACTTTCAGTATATTCGTTTAGGCTACATTTACTTTGCTAAGATCAAAGTAAGCCATCTAATGTGCGACCCTCAATAATATGTCATTCAATGTGAGGCCCTGGTCAAGATAGTGACATATTTTTTGGCTCAGTAAGCAATTTGGGTTGGACATAGCGGCTTTAGACAGTGCTAGCCTGGTACTTCAGCCTCACTTGGTGGCCATGAACGGTGTTCCTAAGGTAAGCATCAGTATTGAGTATGCCCTAACTGCACGAAGAAGTTTGCAACGAACCTATAGCACCACCTTCAGATCAGACTAATGCAATTTTGTACAAACCACTTTTTTACTGTGTAGAAAGCTTTGAAGGCACAAATTCCCATCACTAATTCCTGGTCCTTCTCTCATTTCGCTCTTATTAGGCTACTGCCTCCTGTATTGCGCAATACCTTGCTGCTCGATTGACCTCACATACTCTCTCAGGAAATCTGCACGAAAGCGCAAAACGGGCAAAAAGTTACAACGCCAACGACTTACCTGTATGACACAGCTTCTTTCACGTGCAAGTAACGTTTCACGACCCTTGTCCATCACGCGAGACAACCATTAGCAGCACGGTAAATGCAAGATTGAGCGTACAGTTCTAGGTATCGGTTTGGGCCTACCTAAATACTCGCAAAAAACATAACATCTCTTCGTACAATTGGTAGTACAAAGGTAGAGCAACAGATGAAGTTTATTTACTCCATATCAGTGTTGCCACTCTGTTTTGAAGAAAAACCCCAGAAAATAATAAAAAAAACAGACATACATAATGTTTTAAAAAGTCTAAATCAAGCTTGAAATGTACGTTACCGGCACTTCCACATAAAATTTAAGGTAATATGAATTATTTGCATCATGCTTTTAACACGCTCCAAGTCGATTTTTGAACATACTGATAATTTACAAGTAGACCAGCAGCAAATCAAATGTATGAAGTAATATGAAAGAAAGCTAGAGATCTTTTCTAAAAAATGTTTTAATGTTTTCGTTTACTTTCACTTAAATGCACAAAATGAAACATGTAGATGATACATTCAAGGTCTTACAGTATTCTATACATCCTAACCATTGCATTCATTGCAATATTTGATTCTAATTTAACATTCAAAATTTTACGTTCATACCTATCACAATGCGCCTGTAAAACAATGAACAGATTCTCAACCATAGCATCTTTCGAAACCAAAAAAGCATTCTAAAATCATGTACAAGCAGCCCTTGACATATCAGCGATTGATTAGAGTGCTGACCTATGCCTAGTCGGTGCTTAATGAATCTGTACGTTTCAAACAATTCGGTTAATAACATCACTGTAGCCCTTCTTTACTTAGCCTATCTGTACTGGCTACTACTGACTCTGCACATTACGCCTGTGACACTACTGTATTCTTCAATGGAAAATACAGTAATACAACATACATTTCTAAAACTTGACCAGAGTAAAAAAAAACAGATTTTCAATAAAAACCCCAGAACCCCAGACAAAACAGAAAAACCCCAGATCTAGTGAAAAAAAAACCAGCAGTGGCAACACTGCTTCACATTGTAGTGTGTTCGAGACAACAAGCACGACAGTGTCGAAAGCAACAATCTCTATTCAATTACGTCACAAAGGGTCATGCGTCGTGTTTGCCTGTCTACTTCGGTTCTCAGTTGAGTTGTGTCAGGAACAAGGACTTTAAATCAAGGTATAAATAAGCCCCTTTTGAAATGCCAGCGGCGAAGTGGATTTTTTGCTGTAATCTGAGACTATATGAAGGAAAAACGTTGAAGAGACTCGTTGCATTGTCTTGACTACCATGGGCATCCGCAGAAATTTTTCCAGGGGGAGCAACGTCGCACATTTTGCTCATCTTTTTCAGGTTACTGACGTTGCAGTACAAATGGACGTTCACATAACGGTTTTCACTTTCAACACCACAACGAAAATGCCCCATGTTACGGCAACAGGCACAAAAAATGCGCTTCGTTGGCATCAATAGTCACGTATATTACGATAATTTACACCAGTGTTTCTTAACCGGGTGAATGGTTCACCCCAGGATGCAGGGCCGGCTCTTAGCCGATTGGACCGATTGCTTCCAATCGGGCCCCGTGCCAGAGGGGGCCCGCGCTACGCCTACTAACATAACATAAACTTACACTGTCTATTGAAGTTGCTTATGTAGTGCCGGCGCGGGGCCCACATGCAGTATTTTTTAAACGTGGGATCCGTTGCCAACAAAAACCAAAGTTAATTGCGGTTTTAACAACCTCTTTCATCAGATTTCGTTTTGTAGAATCGTAACAGTGGTCATTTTGTTTCGTTAATGTGTGGTCTATTTTTTCAGTATAGCAGCTGGTTAAGACAGAGAAAGCTTGAGTTTTGAAGCTGTGTTCTGTTTCAGTTGTAAGCGTTTCGTACTTGGCAGGCCAAGTTTTAATAGTTGCTACAACATACAGTTCGATACGGTTGTTGCTGTTTTAATAGTTACTGCCACTTGTCTTCTGAAGATTAAATTTTGTTCGAAATGTGTATTGTTCAGCCAGTCTTTTAATAGCCATATTTGTTTTCCTTCGTAGATATCTGATATGGAAGCTCTATTCTTAAAGAGTTTATTGCCCTCAGGACTTACTTGACCATCCCCTATTCCCCTTTACCGTGACATCCGGAAAATTATAAATGTAATTAAAACCTATTTGAGATCATCAATCCAACAAGAGCACCTAAACAGTTTGGCGATTATGGCCTTTGAATACGAAATTCGCAGAGGCTTACACTTGGACAAAATGCTGAGGAACTTTGCTAATGTTAAAGTACAAAAAATAAGTTTATCTTAACAAATGCATTTTCCGTATCGTAGATTGCAATAGCCTAAAATAGGGCTGCAGATCGGAACACAAATTTCAGGCTCGCGCTATAGCTCCAGCTCCCCACATCTGAAGGTTTTGACTGCAGATCTGGCTCCAACATCTAAAAGCGTTTGGCTCCGGCTCCAAAATGATGTCGTTAATTAAAAACTGAAAAACATTGTCTTATTTGTACAATTGTATTAATACATCAGCATAGATGAGGTGTCGCGAAATGATGCGTATGATGGATAGTGAGACATGTGCAAAAAGTTTGAGAAGCCCTGATCTACACACAAAGGAGCATGGGCGTCGGAAAGATTTTTCCAGGGGGGCAATAGTGGATTTGGCCAGAAGGTGGCCAAACGCTTTTTTTCAGGAGTGAGCCAACAGTGGTCAAATTTCATTTTACCAACTCGAAACTAAGAGACAAACATTTTTCTACTAAAACGTTAATGGGAAAAAAATCCAGTGGTTGGCTTGTTGTCACGCTTTTTCATTTGTTGATGTTCTGTAGCTAAGTTGTGGTATCTTATCATTGCTGGCTGATCATATCAAACATGTTGTTAATTTCATTTAAAACATGACCAATTGGCCTGCCGTACCCGCGGTAGGTACCTGGCCAGAGAGGAGGTATTGAGTGTAGTAACTCATGGATTTATTGGGTACCACGGAGATGTCCATAGAACGGACATGGAAAGTCTCTGTTGGAGAGGTGAAACTGGGTGGCATGCCTCCAGATACCCATAGATTGGCATTCCCTTTCGGGACTCGCTCTTTCACATCACTCATGATTTCTACCTTTATGGCTTGATGACTCTCCTCAAAAATTTCTGCCCACGCCACTGAGTGGGGCACCGCAAAAGAGCTTCCAATCGGGCCCAGCACTTTCTAAGGCCGACCCTGCCAGGATGAATAAACTTTTTGCGAGGGTGAATGAAAGAAGAGAGGTGTATGAAGGGTGAATGATATTTCTGTTCCTAAGTTTTTGTATCCTCGGATAACATGCATTTTTCTTTTTTCTTTTTTATCCAAAATATGACAGCAATTGTGAATAAAATGCTGAACTTCAAGCGTTCTAACTTTGCGTCCTCTGTAGTCAGCAACTTACCACTTCAGAAAAACCGTACGTTGGTGAGGAAAGTAATGTAAATCTATAGATGAAATCGATCAGGACACGCCAAGAACCAGGTTCAAAAAGGAATGTTAAGGTCGAGAATAAGTTCTTCACTTCAAAAATTGGAAGATGAAAGTGAGATGATGATCATAGTAAGTATGGGTTTTTCATCCCAGAAGTGGCGATTATATTAAGTATGAGCTTTTCATCCCATAAGTGAAAAATCGAGTCACGAGCCGTCTGCTCAACGCATTTTTTCTATTTTGAACATAGCAACCAGTTTTTGGCTCATTCATAAAACTGCAGAATCATTTGCTCGCAGTTTTTCAAGCAACAGCACGAATATTTGTGCGAACTGCAAACAGTAAAATTCCTTCCATTCATCAGTCGTAAATGACTCTGCTAGTAAAAAGCCTCTTCTCCATTTATCTTTTCAAATAGCGTATGTGTTGATGAAGGGAAAAAAACATTTTGCGAATCTGAGTCTCAGTCTGTAATCAATTACCAAACCATATTTGTAGTAGCCAATTTGCTGCATATGGCGGAAAGCATATCGTGGTTAAAGCAGAGCAAATGCCATGATCTAACAATGAACACTCGATGTACAATGAGATTATTTTCACATCGACCATAAATTCACAAGAGGGTGATTGGGAATGCCAGTAATGGAGTCCCGAGACTTGGTCTCGGTCTCGAGACCCATTTTTGCGAGTCTCGGTCTCGCTCTCGAAGGCTTCAGGTGTCGTCTCGGTCTCGAAGGTTTCAGGTCTCGAGGCTTTGAATACTGCAAAGAAATGGGTTATTAAAATTTCTATAACTCAACGTTTTTTCGTTTGTTTTATTTGCAGGTAAGAAACAACAAAACACGTCGGAAAAAATGCCAGAAATTTGAAAAAAAATGAAGTCAGAAGTGATGACGACATTTTTAAAAAATTTCGGCAAAATGCACAAATTTTGAAGTCTCGAGTCTAGGTCTCAAACTTCAAGTCTCGAGTCTGGGTCTTGGAGTTTTTGATTAAGTCTCGGTCTCGCCTCGAAATTTTAACCAGGTCTCGGTTTTGGTCTCGGTCTCGAAGGTTATGGTCGCGACTACATCGAATGCAGCAATCGATGGCAGGGGTAAAGGAAATCGAAAAAGGTTAAGAAGCGCTGATTTCCCCAGTAGGCTATCTGCAGATTTTCCAAACAGCAGTCACTGCTATCACTTGCCAAGATGTTTGCATTGAGCAGTCACATGCGACAAAATGCCTAATCCGGTAGTGAAGTCAGGGAGGATCCAGCCAGTAAGGTTAGGGGGGGGCGATTTCAGTAACATTTGGTAGTCAAGTGCCATAACGACTTCGCTACTGTAAGAGAGATAAAGCAAACTTCAGAACACTGCTGTGACAAAACAATGCACGACAAAATGTCCTTATATCGCGAATGCTGTTTAACGAAGTGTAAAAAGTCATGGTGAATAAAGTTACTTTCGTAAGTTTTAGGGGGGAGATCGTCCCAATCGCCTACCCCCTGGATCCGCCCCTGATTGAAGTGAACCTTTGAATATTTGTTGTCTTGTTATTGCTACGCAATAAAGACTAACAGCAGAACAATCCGCCCGCAAGTTTCTCAAACTGCCTCTGCGAACCTGGCCCTTGTGCAATGTATCATACCGGCAAATAAACTGTCATTGCAAAAATTAAATCAACTAATGGGAATTAAGCTGTTGACTTCAGGTTATCCAAAATTTATTGGTTCTTAGTCCCAATTTCCAGGAAGCAAATGCCCGTTTTGCCCCCTGCAGACTCCCATCTTGACTACAACATATGACAGCAATCCTTTTTCAGATGCCAGTTGCTCGATAAAAATTGCACATTGTACAGGGTGTTCATTGTCCATAAAGCCTCTTTACAATTTTCAAAGTTTATTACAAAGTCACTTGAAAAAAAATCTTAACCAGATTTGTTTCATTTCAATCATTGTTTATTAAAGTTTTGTGATCATACTGAAATTTTTTGTTTCAGGTATTCTTTCAAATGCGTTATGTTTCCGTAAATTACTGTTAAATATAACGCTAAAGATGGCTTCTGCCTCTCAAGAGAAAGCACAATGTGTATCATGGTTTATTGAGACAAAATCTGACATGCAGACGCAGCGAAACGGCAAGACTAAGTAGGATAAAGATCCCCCATCATGTCCTTCGATTTGTGCGTGGCACAGAAAATTTATGAAGACAGGTACAGTGTTAGTAGATAAAGGGAGGAGTGGGCGACCAAGAACATCTGAGGTAAACGTCAATCGTGTAAGCCAGGGATCTCCAAACTTTTTTTCAGACGGCCACATAACTTTAATACAGAACATTTCGAGGTCCGGAAGTCTTACGTAACGTGGTTGTTTCAGGATATGTTGCATTTTACCAAATCAAGAAATTTTTCCTAAATATAGTATTTTTTCATTATTGACAAATCTCCTAGCCGCCGGATGTAATCGCTTCGCGGGCCGGGTGAAATAGCTTTGCGGGCCGCATTTGGCCCACGGGCTGTATTTTGGAGACCCCTGGTGTAAGTGAAGACGGTCCTTTGCTCGTGTCTCCCTAAAAGTCCATCCGTAATGTTGGCAGACATTCGAAACCACCACGTTAAAGTTAAATGAGGTAAAAGAAGCTTGGACCACCAGTAGTACATTAGAACAATCCTAGTTACCAAATCTTGTGACCTGCCTGCGTAACAAATTTTTTATTTTTGCTGCACATATGTTCAGCAGCCAATTGTTCCTGTAGCGCACTGAAGTAACTGAAACAGTTTTAATTTTGCTCGTACTCAGTATGTGTACTCCTTTCGGAATGTCACAAGTGGTCTGCGCGACCATATCCGCTTGCTTGCGCCTTGGGCCACGCGGCTGCTTTCGCAGTGAATGCTGCACTGGTGGCGAGTCAATGGCAGCACTGCGCCTGAACCACACATCAACGCCGAGCACAAGGTTGGACAGGCAAGGTTGGACAGGTCGCAAGTACCGTTTTCAAGCCTTCGGTATGACCCGACCGGGAATCGAACCTCGAACCCAGTCTACCAGCTTTGGTAGCTCGTGCTCAACCAACTAGGCCAGGGGTGGGCAATTAATTTGGCTCGGGGGCCACTTTCACAAAGGCCGCGCTCAGCGGAGGGCCAAAACTTCTGGAAATAGAAACACATATCGGTTCAAGTTAGCCTCAGCACTAACGTATGCTGTGTTGAGTGGGAGGATATTTTAGATTTGACGATTTTCGTGAATGTTTCCACGGGCCACTGAAAACGCTATGGCGAGCCACATTTGGCCCGTGGGTCGGTATTTGCCCAACCCTGAACTAGGCCATAACATTGAAAAATAGTGTCAAAAAGTTTCACGAAATATGCCTTGAGTGGTCTAGGAATGAAAGCTAACACTTTTTATCGGTCAGCACAGAATTACGCTATTTGCGCCTAAAATAGACGTAATAAGCACTTGAGATAAATCATGAATCACATCGCTCCTTTGTATGTAATGCAATCGAATTGCAGTATTGTATGTATTCTTTAGTAGGTTAGTTTAACAAACTTGTATTAGGGTAGAATGCTCCCCAATCAGACAGTTCGTTTGCTCCAATTCTCCACCTAGTCGACAGGTTTGTCGCCAGCAGTGCCTCCCCCTCATTGCAAAAAGTGTTCCCCTGGTAGAAATGGATGATTGATGACCTTGTATTTTGCCTATCCGCTGATAGTGACGCCTCGTTTTTTGTTGGCCCCAAATCAACTGAAACTTAACGACGCGGCTACTGGTCAATGGCAAAGTATCTTTTTTTGGCACTTGAAATTTGCTCCTTAACCGACGAAGCTCTGTATAGGCTAGACCTTTTGAGTCTGAAGGTGTTGCAGTGAGAAGTGTACGTTTCTTCTGGCGCAGTATTTGGGGATCAACAAAATACCAAATGGAAGAAAGCAACACTTGACTTGACGGTTGAAAGACGCCCACAGCTTTTAGGAGAAAAAATTTTAAGAAACCTTGAGCCAAATTTTGACCTTTTACAGTAATTTAGAGAATTTCAAAAAAATTGTGCCCAATATTTTAACGGAGGATGATTTCCCTCCTAGATTTAACAGCCGGTCTTTCGAACCAATTTAGTCTGGTGTGGTAATTTTTCTCAGTCTAATTTTCCAAGCATTGAGGTCAAATTGCTGTATTTGTCAATTTTCTTATATTGATACATATTGATAGCAGAGTAGGAGGTATTAAATCTGTTAAAAACAAAAGAATTAGAACTATTCCACAACGACTGCGCGGCATCTCATGTTGTCAAACATTAGCTGAAAATGTATTTGAAATATTGTGTCTAAATCCAATGCTGAAAAAGGTAGGAAGGGATTGTAAAATTAACTTTAATATTTGAAGAAAATCAACTTTCGTCTCATGTTCATTCTCATAATGGCATCCTGAAATGGACTTTTATCAATCCGTGGAAACAACTGAAAACAGATATATTCTATGCATATGACTTCAATCCAGCGTTTAATCACCTGCAAATTAAATTGTCTAAACGCAGATAGTAAAGAAACACGACAATCGTATCGGTGCCGTACTCCGAATAAAGTACAAAACAACCAATGGCAGCACTAAACACTGCAGTCACTGAGCTGATTTTGCCACACGTACGACCAGGTCTTCAGTGCCGGCGTTCGAGGTCAAAAGCATCTTGCAGTTTGCGGTAAAAATGATCTTAGCTCACAGCAAAGCTTGTTACTCTCTCAATCGGTCATCACTGTAGAGAAGAAAACACAGCCTACGCAGCGCTCCTAATAAAGTTTACCACTGCACCATGGTTAAGAATCACTGATTCAAAAATCATTTTATTTGGATATCAAGTGAAAAATGCTAAAAATACAGGCGTTGAGTCAAAATGGGAGCATGCTAGCGAACGAGCTACGGTGCATCTGACATGGAAGTACAGTAAAAGAAAAAATGATTTGGATATTGATCTTCATAAAATATCTCCATACTTACCAGCATATAGCCACGTATTCCTATACCGCATCACTATCTGTTGCAATAGACGCACAGAACAATGAACTTGTTTTTCTCGTTGTTTGAAATCCTAACACAAGAAGGACCACAAAAGGAGAGGAACTATAGGCCTTCCCACAGTTACGACGCGTTTCAGATTCGGTCGCTAGCATTGATCGATATCGCTTATGGATTTCGCTAAAATCAAATCAGGCATTTGCGCCTGTTCACCGAACTGCCAAGCAGTGCAAACAGCGCAAATACTAGATTGATTTGAAGCAAGGACGTTGGTGAATGGGAAGATAAAGTATGTTTAACCTTTGCAAACGTGAACTTTCAACAGACGCTTAGCAGAGCCTCAACTCAGTGTCTTCGTTCTTATCTGCGCACGCGGCACGGTGACGGTTTCCGAAAAAGAAATAATTGCCTCTCGCATGTTGGTGTTCTTAAAAGTTTAGAAAGGGATTGAATATTATCCGAAAAAAGACCTACGACTTTGGGATCTTAGCTCAGCTCGAGACAATTACTTGAAGACTATCTCTTTAGTCAACGTTGATGATGCCAGGGTTAGTCTATTTCTACGATTTCAGCTTAGTAATGGGCTTGAGGATACATTTTGAAGAAACTTGAATCCTTCTGTTCCTCTTCTAATGTTTCGTCATTTCATGCGCGACAGGTGCCAAGAAACAAACGTTTTCAATCGCTTGCTGAAACACGTTTTCGTGCTTTAATTCTACTGTTAAATTATTTACGAACGAACACTTTGTGCTTGATCGAGCCTGAATGGACAGTGAAAAAATAGAGCTCACACAAATTTTGCGCTACGGATGTTTGGATTTGTTTCCAGCGATTTTCAGTTAAGATGTGCATTTGCATAAGGAAGAAAAGGTGGTGGTAAAGTTATCCATTTTTATAAAGAAATATTCACGGTTTTAAGTTTGACGAACGTTTCGATACGTGTGCTACAAATTAGGGCGTGGTTTGATTGCTTAAGTTGTAGGCGTTGCGCTTCAGAAAGTTACCTAAGAGTTAGTTTGTTTGAGGAGGAGTATATTTCCGGAAGTGTTTAGAAAGTCTGAAGCTTCACAAAAACCTGTGAACCCAAAAAATACCAAGCGTAGACACAACACACCATGTACAGTCCACCAAAGGGCAATTATTAAATTAACCTGACCACGGAGCGGCCCGGTGGTCGATATCAACCTCAAGGGGTCGATAAAAAGATGCAGATATCTGTGATTGCATGCGGGAGGATTTGTAATTGGACATGGCGCTTGCTGCTTTCAACACGAATTTCCTGTTTTCCTCACAGCATTTCGGTCAACAGTCCAGTTGTCAACATGCAGAGTCTGCCACATTGACTTGCTTCCGAAAACACTGCAGAATCTGTTGCGTGAGTTACGGGTTAATAAGATGTTCATCAAAATAGAAAGAAAACGTGAATATTACTGACAGCAGAGTCTGCGCAATGTTCGCTAAAATTGTTTTTAAAGGTGTTGCTGACTTTACAGACTTTCTGAACCTGAGGTAAGCCAGTCCACCAATATATTCCTAAGCTTACTCTCAAACCTCGTTTAATCGGAAATTAACAATCAAGGCTTCCTCACACCATGCTCTCCAAGGCAATCCTCCAATAAAATCCTACGAATTATATTTCAGCTTTTGTGCTGCTGTTTTTACAACGGTCAAATATACTTCATCAAATGGGTTGTGTTATCAGAAATGAATTAGGAACACATCACTTACACCACAAAAAATGAATTTATATTTTAGGTTTCTTCGTGTCTCAAATGTACTTATCTCTACACACTGTGCCTACATGAAGTCAGTGTAACCATACCTAAGTACGCATACGTTCCTCAACTTTTACTGGACCCTTCGAGGGAAACACAGTAGTGGCCAAATGTTCTTTTTACCATGCAGTGTTTTCATTACGAAATAAAGATATCATTATTCACAACATTTGCGTAGCTTCATTTTTTACTTTTGACAGGTTCGTCACGTGCACTTCTAAAAATCACAAAAAATATATTGACATAAGGAAAATAGTCTTGATGACCTGAAATACTCTTAACGTCTGTTTGAGTCATACAAGTGTTTTATGCTCAGGCACAAAACCGCTATTAAATTAAGTTTGGTTCTAGTCTAGATTGTGCCAATTTTATCGGATAAGTTTTGTATTTACTGCCGTTTCAACATATTTTTTTCTCGTTTTTGGTATCTGCAGACAATATGAGACGTTGTTATATGTTATATTGCAAAGCTTCCACTAGCCCTATCCCAATGCGAGCTTTGCGTTATTTCAGCCTTTATCTCTAATAGACTGTCACTGGTAGGAAACGGCCGCAACGATAAGATGTTTGTGCTGCGGCGGCACTGTGCTTGTTCAAAGATGTCCCAGAAACTTGTTTTACGAAGAGAGAGACAAACAGCGTTTGCAGTGAAAAATATGGCGAGAGGAGGTTTGCGGAAAGAAACGATTTCTTGACAATTTGGTGATGATAAGCAGCAATTTTTATGTTGATAACTGTTTCGCGCCATCAAGGTGTTTCCATGACAGAGTGCAATTCCGCACTGCTGTGTATGACATAGGAAAGACTTGCGTTTGCGAAGTGAGCCAGTAACTGCTCGTTCCAGAGATTGGTTTGCTATTGCTGCGGGAAATGAGGCACACAAAAGGAAAAATAATATTTTGCCGTTTTACAGAAGTTGAAAAGACAGCAAGTGTAGGGACAAATGCTCAAACTCAATGTCATCACAAAATTAAAAGTTTAAAATTTTTCCAATGCACAACTCAAGTTAAACATACAGTATAGCTGCCACTACAATCCTTTCAAAAGAGGTTAAAACCGTAAAATAAATCACAAAAGTTCGAAGCAGGCTACACCAATTGCAAAATAGTGTTAAACGTTACTGTCACAAAGAATATATTAGAGACATTTGAATGGAAGAAAAACACCCGTTACAGAAATTATGAACTGGCAGTATCAGTAACGGTAAACATATCAGTCATTTTATTCACATACAGTATATGAAAATATCTTTGTTACACTGGTACTGTTAAAACGCATTTATTTTGCAGAGAGCTGTAAATAGTTTTAGATGAACATCTAGAATTTGTCTTTGTCAAAGCCCCCCTATTTTGCCCTAGTTGTATAGCTTATTTGGAGTCGATATGCTACAATGGAGGATAGTTTAATTTATTTAGTTTTAGGGAGTTCGTACCTCTGTTACTTCAGTATGCTTGAGATCCTCGAATCCAACATTCAGGCATTGTTGATTGTGAGTTTGGAATAATTTGCGGCTGGTTGCTAATAAGCATCGGTTTGGTACAATTCATCTCTTTGGTTACTTTTTGCTACTTGTAATTTCCTTGCCTTTGCGTATATTGAATAATTGATGATGATCAAAATTCAAATTAAACTCATGATGATCAAAATAAACTTTTCTCGTAAACAAAGCTTGTGCCTGATTCGCGTGTCACCGTTCCTTGTGAAGACAGTGCAAAATCGATCCACCTCCATCATGTCGCAAATTTCCATTTTCAATCGTTCAATTCTACCTTTCTCGCTAGCCTGTCTGACCTGTTTTTTTATTATCCTGACAAACGTATTTCTTTGCCCTCGCAATTCGCAAGCACAACCATAATACGCCTGATTTTCACAAGATTTGCACCGCAAATGCTGCTGGAAGAAGTAAGAACTGTATATGATGCTACGCACGTCTCTCTAATTTAAGGATGTTTGACTGGATCGCATGCAATGCGACGAATTTATTTAAAGACAATTGGAAGCAGGCGGGGAGCTGATTGATGCCTCTTGTCTAAGGATGTTTGTTTTGGCATCCCATTAAGACCTCTCGATAGATTGAGTGTGTGCACCTGTAGTCGGGTCTGCATGATATTGCTGATGATTGACAGTTTAATGTGAGATCCATGAGTGTTGAGCAGGCTGGCCATTCGTCAGAATGAATCACGGGTTCAGGCTCCCACTCACTAATGTGTCTCTCTTAGGGAACCAGAAATACAAACAGTCGTTGCCTTTCTTGAGTCCAAAAACCTAAGGTAGGGGCGTGCGGAGGTCTGCTGATGCTCAGGGCAACTGCTTGATTGAATGCCCTCAACCAAATTATATAGTATTGAGGAATGTGAGAAATACAGGCATTCGAAATAAGTAAAAACTTAGTGTTGATAAAAGATAAAGCTTCGAAAAATTAGACCAAAATTATTTCAAAGAGTATTTATTGTTTTAATGTGTTTTAGTCTTAACACTTTGTTTCATTTCATGAACCTGAGGCATATGTTTATAAGCAGAACTCTTCTAGTAATGGGTATGCATTGAGGAAGTAGATACTGCTTTTATGCATGCAAAAAATATCAGATAGGCCCACTAAAAAGATGCACTTGTGAGGCATGATAGGAGATAGAATGGTCTATTTTTTCAATTATAAACAATATCTGAAATTGTACGACCATGCTCTTGGATGCATTTCTGCATTTTGTGTTTTTCTGAACTATGAACAAAATGCTAAGGATCCTGTTCAGTAAAAACAGATGAAACAGTGTCTATTTTTATTCAACTATAACAGCTATGTCCAAGCCGCGGGTTGCATGCGGCCCAGTCGAAGGTTTTGACCAATTTCGTTGTTGTGCATGTACAATGGTAACCTGTCCTTATTTTGATAATCTTAAGTTTGGCGTTTTTGGTGCAGTGTTCTTTAGTGTCATCTATCACGTCTGGATTGCGTCGACTGAGGTGCAAAACTCATTTCTAGTTTTCTGATTTCTACTCGCTTTGTTCCATTTGCACTAAATTGACTTCTATTTTGTGGTCCACTGCCATTTAAAACTCGCGTATGACATCACAGTTGTGGAGTGATTAGAGGTGCCGCAAAGTCGTTATCATTGCTGGATAGGATTTGAAATTCGAACGCTTTCACCAGCTTGAGCTAAATTTTAGTTTGCTGAAAATAACGCAAGTCATTCAATTTGCGGCCCTCATTAGGAGAGCGTTTTACCTTTTGGCCCAGAAATACATTTTGGTTGGACATAGCTAGCTATATAGATGAAACAAGCTGGAATACACTTCTCGACCTAGTCTGCGACAGCAATGCAAGTGCAAGCAATGCAATGCTGTGCAAAGGTTCCAGCAACCACTTGCCATGTTGACATGCCAAAGACAGACACGATGACCAGTTCAAAAAATGGTGCTGAGTGGGAGGATTCCAATTCCATGAATGTTGCCGCACTTATTCTCGTAATGGAAACATGGTTTCACTCCCTGCAGGGACTATGTTGCTTGGCAACATTTTTGGGCGTCTGTAAGTATCCCTTGGAATTCTCCTCGTTTTTCCCGCTTTTTGCTTTGTTACAACCCTGCGTCATACTTGTGACTAGCATCATCTTTGTTTGGAGATTCCAGAAAGCTATAGCGAATCAAATTGCTGGCTGTTGCTTCTGCAGGGATGACAATCTTTTAAAATTCTTTCAGATTTACTTTGATGGTTACAAAATTCTGGTGGATGCAACATTGAAAGTCTAGTATATTTTGATTCACATGCATCGACTTCACTCCACATTTTGCTGCTTCCGCGACGCTTTACACAATTTACGCGACATTTCTTAGCAAAACTACGCGATTACCGAGAATAGATCATCAACTAAAATATTATCCATTTTTGCAGGCTGTTTATATTCTTTACGTCTTTTGTTTAAACTAATTCAATTCTAAAGTGTTGAACAGTTGCTGTGCATTGGCTCGAAACTGGATGCCTTCAAAAAATTATTTGTCCATTAGAAGCCTGTGGTGAAGAAATCAAGAGATGTTGTCAACGCACCAAGGAGGAAAAACAGAAAGCAGAGCAAAGTCCATGGTTTCGGTGAGTGATGGTTTTTAATTTACATTTGTCGTTACACATAATTATTGCAGAAAGAGACAAGACAGGTGGAAATTCTCAATAATTCGTGTCAGAGCTTCTACAACACGAAATCTGTAAAAATGCCTGGCACATCGCGAGACTGGTTTTACACTTGAACGCATCCACTTTGATTGTCTGAATAAGATTGGGTGATTACTCCTAACCTTTACTATGTAGTCATGGCATACGTTTAAGACAAATGTCAGTGGAAAAGCAGGCCCTATTTACGCACGGTAGAGACAAAGTTGAAGGGATTTGGGAACATAATAGTAAATAGCAAGCTAAAATATAAAGCACGGGCTTCACTTTATATTTTCAGTAAAATTCAGATCGATCAAGTCAACCAAGTCATGTTTGCGCTGTAAGTACTCAGCAACAAAACACATTTCAATCGACAAAGCTTGAAACAAACAGCACCGGCTGGGCGAAAGACGGCTAATCAAGCCCAGCATTCATTCAATGAAAGTCAAGTTTCAATATTACAGGTGAAGCACAAAATATGAATAACAAAAACAAAACAAAGAGACCAAGTGTGCTCAGTTTAAGGTCAACTCTCAAAACCATCTTGCAAATCACATACGGTATATATCACACATTAAAGTTAATACCCAACATGCAGTCGCGATTTTAATTGATATGAAAACATATGTAATGGTAACATTTTAAAATTGTTAGAAATACAACCCCATGCAGCAGGTCCTCCCAAGGGCGAACGCAAGGGGGGTTGGGGTTTAAACCCCCCTTGAGCTTGATATTTTACAAAAACTCTATTATAAGGGGAGTGTATAGTAGGGTTACCATATCTGATGAGGCGGAATTCCCGACAGATTTATGTCATTCACTGTAACCAATTTTTGCGACGAAACCATTTTATTATGGTATAAATTCCGGATGCATCCAAAGCACATTGCCACCGTCGCTTTCCCGTGAGAATAGGAAAAACACAGTACAAAATGAAAACAGCAAAAATTAGCTTCATCTAACTTCATCTTCTATTTTACATCCCGTTGTGACAAAATAATTTGTTACTTTGTGACAAAATAATTTGTTACTTTGTGACAAAATAATTTGTTACTTTGTGACAAAATAATTTTTTATGATCAGGAAGCTCCACTTACTGCTTTGCAATGTTTATCAGAACTGAGGTGTGAGTTTAAATCCGTGATACCTTGTATGAAACCGAGATGTATGTTCCTGATTTACAAACTAACCATTCTGCTTCCCATTAATTTCTACCTTTCCGGAAACATGGATGTATTGCCGTCATCTCGTCAGTTAACTTACATTTTCGCTTAGCCTTTTTTACAGTAAAAATTACAAAGTTTAATCTTTAGCACTAAATAATTCTTACTGTGAAAATATTGCGGTTAGATTTCATAAAATGCATTATTCCAAATTCCTGGACATTGAAGCACTTTTTAACATTTCTCCCTGACGAATATTTGCCACTTAAATCCCGGACATGTTCGGGAAAAACCTGACGTATGGCAACCTTAGTGTATAGGGCTTGAGTTTTTACAAAAATAAGGGGAGTGCATGTAGAAGAATATGCCTATTATGTCAACAAACTTCGCTTGAAAACATAAATATGACGTCGCAAAAAGCGCGCACCAAATGAAAATGACCGCCATATGCCACTGAATGAAACCCCCCGCCATGAAAATTTTCTGCGCACGCCACTGGGTCCTCCATATTGCAGTACGTTTTTACCATAATCAGTTCTAACACATTTGTGATGAAAAAATTTAAAAATATTGCCTGCACTTGATGTTCTATTGTTAAAAGTCATGTGTTTCAAAATTCGGTTTTGTAGCACTTGCACTGGTCTGATAACAATTTTATACGCTCGTCTCCAATCAATTATGCAGTATTGCAAATGTGAATGGAAGAGACTGAAATAGATCAAACGTAAAATTTTCATATCAGCAAAATGTCTAATTTTACACACTAGGCCACAGGCTTGAGAAGTTTCCTACATAGACACAGACTACTAATTTGTGGTTTCCACGAAAGGTTATTATCAATTATAACACCACTATACTTAATACTGTCAGTTTGCTGTATTCTCACCACTTTCATAGAGATTTCAAAATTACAATTTTGAGAACGTGTTGCAGTTAATGTGATGTAAGCTGTTTTATTATAGTTTATTGATAATAGATCTCAACAGATATGAACACCGCAACAACAGCTGTAAATGATGAACGCGCTTGTTACGTTTTCACTTTTTCATTGTAGGCCCTATCTCTTGATGTATCGTATGAATAAAACCTATTGCAGTTACTGTAGGTATTACTGTATGTACATGTCCTGTGGATGTTCATCATTCACTCACAAACGTGACCGACTGGTCATCGTTGTGATGTTTTCGTGAATGTGACCAGCAGCTGAAAAGGACATTTCTGCACTGCTAGAAAATCGATAACTCACTAGAAGAAATTCAAAATGAACATGCGGAAACGGCCGAATCACTCATATGCTTTCTTTGTAACCCTGTATTACAGCCTATGCCAGTGGCGAGCAAGTAACCAGTAGCCTTCTTGTACAGATAAACTATGAACGTGTGTTTTTAGGAACATTGAATACAACATTTTCCTGGACATCAGTAACACAATACTGTAACTGCAACAATTGAAAATAACACTCCCAGCTTGCTTCTTTATAGACTGTTTGCGCAAGGTCGTGTTTTCATGAGTGATTTTAAATGCTTTTGCGTCCTACCCACCATATCTTTGTGTTTTCTTCATTTCTTTTTATGCGCGAAGGGTTTTCCACAGGTTCCAGCATTGTTTTGTTATTCGTTGTGTCAAACTCCCCCTGCTGCGGCGATATTTGGCTGTGCGGAAAACGAACACATATTCGTTATCCCCAAGTAAACTGTACAGAACTATCATGAACTATTACCATCGTAAATGAGATTATGCAAAACTGCCCGCTGCTGCTATGGGTCTGCATCGGCCATGATATCGTGTGGCATTGTTGATATTACTATGTCTTCATTATCATTTCTTCAAGTACGAGATCAGGGATGAAATTACTGCTTTTGTCCACCTACCTTCCCTAAAGCAAACACCGCACCAACGTGAGCAACAAGATTCGGCAGCATCTGAAGTCTGATTGTAAAAATCCACAGAACGTCGACGTATAGGTTCATTTCCAAACCAGTTCCTTTTCAGTTGTGTGCTGCATGTAGGAGTCAATGTCGTTGGTTGGAAAATGGGTGCGTTTGAAGAAACGATGGCAACATATGAATAGCTGTAAATGTAACGATGCATTATTTCAGTCTTCTTTGCCCTGTGCAGCGTTCGGTTAATTTGTAAAAAAAACTCTGGAGTCACACTTATTACCTGTCGGCTGCCCATGATTCGATTGTGAAACAGCAGGTAATCAATTGTTGCTGAAAGCAAAAAAGCTTTTTGCGCAGTGCCACCCACAAGAAGACAGTTTGTTGACGACTTTATTAACTTATTGATCGTGCACTACGTGCAGGTTGCAATTTAGTCTTCGTAGTTCGCCCGCGTCAACGTGTTCTGAAACGAAAAAGCTTTTTTTCATCAGAACAGGCGTAGTGCGTGCCCTGCTGTCACCAGAGTTCACACCTTAAAGTAAACTTGGGTTTTCTTATTTCAACACATAAGAAATAATTTACTGTACTTCATTTTTGTTCATCACTGATGTAGAACAGGTGCTCCCGTTCTTAACTCCACGTTTGAAGATGCTGTATTGCTTGTGTTCAGTCTTTCCGGCAACAACGTTATCAGAATTTTAAGCACAAAGAAAAATTGTTGCATTTTTGCGAAAAGAATGACGTTTCGAAATTCGTGTGAAGATTTTGAGCAACCTTACCTCACACTGAATAAACTCATGTGTAAATGCCATGGTATATAGGCTAGATATGCTGTAAAAAGTAAGAAGGGAGAAAGCCAGTTTGTAGGTTAATTCTCGATCTTTCGGAAAATATCACTCGCTTTCACTTTTAGAGCATTTCATGCACATATCAACTTGTACGTTCCTTTGTTTCTGCAGAAAGAAGTGAAAATATGCATCATAGTGCAGTTGTTCAATTCTAACTGCTCTTTTCAGGGCTACTTCAAACAACTAACAAATTAATGCAAACTACTGAAAAATATTTAGTGTGCATCAAATAAATATTTTTACAGATTGCCATAGCTAACTTCAGAACGAAGTTAGCTACTCATTACCGCCCTGCCCCATTTCAATGCGCTGTGTTGGGAGGAATTGTGCCGAATAGCAAAGCAAATGCCTCATTACAATAAAAACACTTGTCTTGAACATTTGTGTACACTTTGTCTGCTATCACCCAGTGTAATAAAGGTGAACTAGTGGGACGGAAATACAGAAAAAGAAGCACCCTAGTAAGTTTTTGCATTGGTGAGACTCAAACTACTTTTCGGTGGTTTTGTTAACTGTTTGGCCCTACTTGTGTTGCACTAAAGTGCTTTCTAGTTTACAATGACGGGTGTGCACAAAGTTTTTTTAAGTTGTTTGTTGAGAAACAAACTTATGATAACATTAAATTCGTGGAGGTATGCTCATACACTTTTCAGTAATCAAGACATTGCTCACGAAATCCAACATAATATGCATTGACGATGTTCCAGCAACTTCTACATTTACAATGTTTTATAACCGTGACTTTAATCAACATCAACTGTTGATACCACCATGATTCATGTGCGCATTTCAAAAAAGCTATACTTGGCTGTCATAAGCGAGATTTAATCAAAACTTAATAAATTTAGCTGTTGAAAGAAAAATTGTTTCATCGCAAAATCCATAGTTTATTTGCCATTTCAACTCCCGCTCATGCTTGATTACCTACAAATGTGACGAAGTGATCTGTGGCAACAAAAGTTTAAGGTACCAGTTTCTTACTGCTGATGTGCTACGCGACAAAGGTTAAAGTTCCCTGAGCTCAGGTCAGGTAGCATCGAAAAATTTCTCTTGAGAGTTCTTTTAGAGCAGTTTCAAGAAATCAACATTGATTTCTCCAGCTGGAATGTCAGAACACTGGCGTAGTTTAAAAGTGACAATTTTCTTTTTTACTTTCCAGTTCTTTTACTAGTTTTACATGTCTGCCACATCATGGTAACTTTGAATATAATCTAAGCCGTTCTTTTAAATCTGCTTTTGCAAATAGCTGTGTTTTGGACATTTAAGCTGCCACTGTATAACAATTAACATTTCTAGAATTATTAATCATCGTGTGATAATATTTGGAAATCAGGCGAAAGCCTTCCTGACATTGACAGGATACCATGGAAGAAACCGTTTAAGTGCAAAAATCTGAATAAATTCCCAAATAAAAAGCTTTTATCAGTTATAACTCGTGCCCTGAGTGCAGGTTTAACAAATAGCTCAGCATGCCTAAAAGTAATAATAGCAAAATTCGTTATGATGCCATTTTTTATCGTTTTCCGCACGACAAAAATGCCGGAACCGTTGCGTGTTGAACATCGTGGAGTCCGCTAGAATTTCACTCTTCCTTGTCAGCACACATCACGTGGCCTGCAAAAATTTCTACCAAGCATCCAACCATGTCAACCAGTAAGAACTTATCGAACTTTCAATCCGGCCGTTATAAGAATACGGAGGTTTTACTAACACTCCTCTTGTGTTGTTTTAACGGCACGATGCATAACGCCCTGTTGTTTAACAAAGCAAAACTACGGTAGAATTGAGTTATCAGCCGGGGCACCAGCATGGGTAGTCATTTTAAGTCAAAGACCTTCATGTTCTAATATATAAGTAACAGGCAACTAGTTTGCAACCGCAGAAGTTGAAAAATATTGAAGCTGAAACAAAAGACGTGTGGTTGACAAGTTGACATGAGCTGTCGTACCTGAATTTAAATCTTTGTAATCGCTTATAGATAAAGCACCAGCTTACATTTAAACTGTTTTGGTACAAAAACATTTCCCACAATACCACCATATAAACAGTGAAATGAAAATATTTTAGAATGTTCTTTGGTGAGCAATGCACGGAGTTGCTGTAGATTCTTATTGCGAACAATATAGCCATATAGCCACAATTATTGGCTATATTTTAGAATGCTTCTTTAATAAATTTGCAAACACATGAACAGGAGTCAACTTAAAAATTTTAGTGAACTGTGAAGTTATTTTAGTGTTTTATTTACCAGGCGAAAATGTGTCTTCATTAAATTTTGGCTGCGAAATTATACAACCGACGCCTGGGCATACCTAGAATCGAAGTGTGATCAAACAGAAGCATTTTTAATTAATCGACTGGAAATCATCGCAACTAGGTCATTAGACTTCGGCTCCAAGCATATTCGAACGTGATTTTATTTTAGTGATGCTACGCATGATGAATAAATGCTGTAGACATCCTTGATGATTTACTTTCGAGCCCGGAATATCTGCTACCTCCAGGATAGTTTCTCGACATGTTGCGTTAATCCTAGGAGGGACAATCCAGTCCAATCACGATCAATCGATGTTGCAGACGTTTACCAATTCATTAGGAAGGAATGGGCAAGGGCTCACGTGAAACCAGGCGTGTAGCAGTGGTTGAGGAACCTTTTTCAAAGCGGTGGGCACCAGCGCACGTCAAAAAAAGCTATTAAACGGGGCAAACGCAAGCTATCTTTAGAACGCTACAAAAGTCTGAAAGTTTTCTGTCACCACCAGCAAATGCGTCATAGATCAAACATTGATGAACAAGTTAATTTGCCAGGATTTCACGAACGTTTTAGGGATGTTTGAAAGATTCAACGCCTGCTTGTGATCAAATGCCAGCTACAGCTCAACTGCTTCATTTATTAATGTCTTGTTTATGAAAGCATTAGTGGCATTCTTGAAAGACGTTTGGTGTGTAAATTATTGAGCAGGTGGTATAACAAGGCTTTGAAAGCATCGCTGGCTTGCAACTACCACAAAGGCAATTACGCGAAAAAGCGCCGAGTGACTGGCTACCTGGAGATGCACCTGTACAAAAATGTCAATGATAAAAGACGAAAACTTCCTGCTGTTTTATGTTCGTTTTCTCACAAAACGTACAAAAACGATTCCACAATTCTGGGTTTCGTGCTTTGCGATCGTGCCTTATTCAAGTCACGTGATGCTACGCATGATGAATAAATGCTGCAGACATCCTTGATGATTTACTTTCGAGCCCGGAACATCTGCTACCTCCAAGATAGTTTCTCGACATGTTGCTTTAATCCTAGGAGGGACAATCCAGTCCAATCACGATCAATCGATGTTGCAGACGTTTACTAATTCATTAGGAAGGAATGTGCAAGGGCTCACGTGAAACCAGGCGTGTAGCAATGAGGAACCTTTTTCAAAGTGGTGGGCACCAGTGTACGTCAAAAAAACTATGGAAAACTTTTTACATTGAGCGATTTCCTTTAACAGTGGACCCAATACTAATTGTTTTGCTTAAACTTATTCAAGCAATATTCGATATGTAAAATTTGGGGGGTTAGGCCAGCGCGGCTCCCCGGTTCCGCCACCCCTGCCGCGTAGCCAGGGGGCAAGGGAAGTGAATACCTCTCCTCCCTCCTATTCCAAAAAGTTGCACCAAAAATTGTCCTGTAATCAAGCCATGACTTAGAAGCCAAAGAAATACTTCAGTGCAATTCAACGAAACTGCAGGAACCTGTCCTGCTTCAGCTTTTAGTCGAACCTGATCATAGCAGCATGTTTTACCAATTTGTCCGTGATTAATTAACCGTTGTGTATATTATGCGTGTTAGGAAGTTCATGTTATGGCTGGCCTTTACCTGAGGTGTAAGCTCCGTGTGGGAGTTGGTGGTTATGAAACAAAAACTTGTATCCAATCGTTTGTAACCACTAACTGCAAGTAAAAACAAGTAGTAACGCTTTTCACAGCTGTTTCTGCCGCACCAGCTCGCTGTATCCCACCTGATAGTGATGTAAATTTCATTTCAAGACCATCGCAAAAATTTCTCTCTGATAACTCTGGCGTGCTACAAATAATATAACTTGTCCTTGTCCGCACTGTCAGTTGTGGCCTTAAATTAATGTCGTATATTTTTGTCTTCGTACAGATTTAAAACTAAATGCGTGAAAATGGCGGCGATGTACATTTTATTTGCCTTGAAGCTCAAACTTTAGCTAAGAAACAATCCAGTTTCGAAGTCTTCCTTGTTACTCCGTAGTCACTGTTTAGCACCATTAACATCCAAATATTTATTTGTAAAAACAAAACTGTATTGTGTCGGTTCAAGTAATCAGAGTTCGATCTGTGCATTGTGTCAAAGTTTGTCAACTTTCATCTGATGTTAATTGTCACCCTGTCCTACAGTAAATTCGAAATCATTCAACTGCAACGAAAAGAGTCAGCAGCAAATTCTTATCTAAGCAGCAAGATGCTTTTCATAATCGGATCCATATGCGCGCAAAGGGCAAGTTTTGTAGAAAGCCTACTTCGCAAGTCGGTGTTTTAGACGCAAGGGTCTCCAAACTGTTTGCCAGAGGGCCACATAAGCTATTACACAACAACTGGAGGGCAGGACATCTTACGTAATGTGATTGTTTCGCGATAAGTCACATTCTACCCAATCAGCAAATGTTTCGTGAAAATATTATTTTTTCATTATTGGCAAAATGACTTTGCGGCAGTATGAAATGGCTTCGTGGGCAGGATTTGGTTCGTGGGCCGTTGTTTGGAGACCCCCTGTCTCAGAGCAAAGTCTCTACTCGGCTCGATTGAACTTGTGCTGATGTGTACCAGAAGCGTGTAAATACAAAAAGCGCCACTGAAATGGCGGCCACGATGAGTTCTTGCTCAACTGCAACATTGACCAAGGACGTACGCAACGGGGGTTTTGGGGTTAAAATCCCCTTGAGCTTGATATTTTACAAAAACTTTATTGCCCGCGCAAAGAGGATTAATTGTTTTCGCATACTTTTTGCTTGTTAACTTGTCAACTTAATGCACATACCACGGAATGAATTTGCTTGAAAATTTCAAGGAACATTGTAAATGGGCCAAAAAGTAATAATTAGGTTTTGGTGGGAATCTGGATTATCATCTGCGTCCAGAAACCATCTCACCACTTTTTGCAGACCTTTCGCCCATTACACATGTTTAAGATTGTGTTCCACGATTGTTCACTTTATCCAAAACAGTTGTCTTTATTTTGTCTGCTATGGTTCATCAGCGCAAACTTCGCCAAAATGTTGGTTTGGAAAATATGAATATGACGTCAAATTATGACGTCACAAACAACGCGTACCAAATACAAATGACACCATACACCACTGCATGTCACTCCCCATGAAAATCGTCTGCGTACTCCACTACTGATATTGACTGCAAAGAGCATAGGGCAGATCGTGAATTTACGGCATCGAGACTTTCACAAACGCCTTTGCTAGCAAGTTTTACGAGCAAAAGGTGGTTTTGATTCAAATTAGAAGCTTCCAACTTCTTTAAAAACAAACTTTCAAGACTTGTCAAATCAATGAAAGCAGGTTTTTATTTGGAGCAGTGGCGTGCTGAGGTCTGATGATGCCCACGACGACGGCTTGACTATATGCCCCTATCAAATTCTAGCTTTGAGCAGTGGCGTACGATGGTGACTGAACATACTGTACAAGCGTGAATATGACGTCATTCTGTGACGTCACATTCACGCTTGCAGATCAACATTTTGGTGAAATTGTTGACACAACATGCATGTTATTCTACACAGGGACGCCGGAACAGCGGTAGGGCAGGGGAGTAGTAAAAGAATTGAGAGCAATGCAAACTTTACAAAAAAATTTTTACCAATTGTGCTTGTTTCCGTTCAGTAACAACGTTAACCTCAAAAATAACACCAGAAATGATAGAAAACCACTCTGAAGTTTCTGGGTGCGCAAATACTGTAGCTGCAATAAATTTCCAATTCGATCTTGACAAACCACGAATGATACTTTTATAAAAAGGCACCTCCGCCCTGTTACAGGTGACTCACCAGGACACAAACTTAAACACTGGGTCGAATGATCGGCTGGTCAAGTTAACAGCATGGGCTTCGGAAGTGGGCTTAGCCACCCTGGGTTTTCAAATTTGAAATTTTTCTCTAACTGTTTAGTAGAAAAAATGTCTTTCTCTTAGTTTCGTGTTGGTAGAAACAGAACTTCTTCCTGACCCACAGTCTTTTCATCTTGGTTAAAGTATTTCTGTGCTTGCTCCAAACGCAATGCAATGCATGAAGGTGCTTGTATCACATGTTGCGGCCCTCTTATGGAGGATTCGAACCCTCAACAGTTATATCGCTAACAAGTCTGGATGTAGCAGCAAGAGGAATACAGATCCCCTGCTCGACCAGGTTAATTCTACCGATTCATGCTGCTATTGCCTCTATTTACAGCTCACCCTCTATGCGGCTTCGCGCTGACGTCAGGGAAGTGTCACCGCCGTTAAACATCGCTTTATCATCGTCTTGTGTGTGGACAATGAGATCCGCTCTTTGCTGCAGTTTTTTTTTGGTATTGTGCATGACTGCAAGTCCTATTCCTATAGGCTCATCGCCAACTGGCAAGCCGCTACAACACAGTTGCATTTACAAAACGAGTCAAACACCACTGTTACAGGTTTTGCATATACGTGTGTCTGTTCCCTAAACATGCGTTTTCTCTTTGCAAAACTCTAGTTAAAAAAAATTTTCACTTTATACCGTCACACAACACTTTTTTTTATCTTCGGGACATTTGATCGCAAAGCTAGATAAACGAACACTAGGCGATAGTCTCCGACTTGCACCACCAACACTCATGGTCAGGACTACCACCGATCTAGAACGAAAAATAAGGACGGCTGAGAAAATTTTGATTTTATTACCTAAAAAGATAATGAATGTTTCTGTTTGCACGACTTATTTCAGTTCATATATTTGCCTATTTATCTCCAGGAACCATTTGCTTCAGCAATATCTTATTCTCGAATTTCTCCTTGCAATCGTCACTGAAAACGTTTTTCTCGCTTGCTTATTTCTTGAATCAAGTAAATGTTAAACCAGGGCTACTCAAATGGCGGACTGCGGTCCGAATCCGAACCTTTAGATGGTGACGGCCGGACCTTTAGATAGTCAGCCTCTGAAAGGTGTACTCTATATCCAGAAGTTTTTACCCCAAAATGTTGCGCTTTTGGCCGTGCTTCTAAAGCATAACTCCTCGCCAACTTTAAGCGATTGTCGATCAAGCTGTTGATCAGCTACATTGCAGCGCAAACCTGAGTTGGGCTTGTTACGTTTATCTGGTTCAAAGTAATTGTTTCGTCCTAATTGTTCAACAATAGCTCGTCAATACGATGTCTAACCTGGTGGAAATATTGGATTCAAGGCTAGAAAATAACGATGAAACCTTTTCTTTCCGAAAACAATGCAATTATATATATTTACTTGTGCACAATTATGAAAGGTACTTGAGTAAGGGAAGAGTTTTGCAGAAAGTTTAGTCCTTTTGTTTCTTTACGGGAAGTCAAGAAAATGTGAAGAAAAGCTAAGGCATTTTCAGCTTTTCTAGGAAATGATAAAGGGAAACTGGTGGATTTTTGGCGACATAGTGTAACACCTCAACGAATTGAATGTAAAACTGCAAGGAGAAAAACATACTACTCTTGATTTGATCACTACTGCTCGCCCTTTTCAGAAAAAGTTTCATATTTTCAAACATGTCATTCAAACCGAACTTAGTCATTTTCCGAGGCATTTGGGAAAATAAATGCAAGAAGATTCCAGATATGTTCAATTTATTGAAAAGCTGATTATCAACACTGCCGCAGTTTGGCGTTTTTTCTTTTCGAAAACAGTTGCTGTTCTTTCCTCAAATCCCTTTTCAGTAACAGATATTGCCAAATTCTCGACTGAAGCAAAAGACACATGCACATGTGTGGACCAAAGATGTAGTGGAAATTTTACAGGTGCCGGAGCTCTGCTGGGCATATTCGCTTATATTTGTAGGCAACGACTAGCCCTGGCACCGGCAGCTTGACACCACTGCTGCAAAATTAAACTGGAATTAATTTCATTCCAATAGAATGTAGTAGCGAAAGAAATATTTTTTGATGGCACACTTGAAAACGTCTTGTCAAAGGAAGGTATCTCCAAATTTTTTCCACCTCTTGTGGTTTGTCAGTGGAAATTCTTACTGTGTTTGCGTCTACTTGCTGCTTCCAGAGACAGAGAGGTGAATTGTCCCCTCCTGCAAGCTACAGTAAATGCAAAACTCGGGCCCCCACTTAGCTTATACTTCGGTTTTAGTATTCTTTTGGTTTTTAGTAGTTTTTTTGCGCTTTTCGAAGTATTTTTCAGTGATTTAGGGTTTTAGTAGTAGTGCAGCCATACACATCCGGATTCACCATCATTTCTTACTTTTTTTCTGAGTGTTGCTAGTGACTCCCCTACAGTGGCCAGTGGACCCCTTTCAGCTACGTTTTCCCTCCTGGCTCAAACTTCTAGTTACGCCACTGACTGCTGACAGTCCGCGCTTTCAAAAAAGAAGTTCATAAAGAACAAGTTTCGCATCTGCATGACGAATAAAACCTTCCTTCTACTTGCTGCTCGCTGTCACTGCACTTGGAACAAAAATTTAGGTAATCGCCAAGAAGCACAAAATGCCATTACTCCCACCAGCAGAACAATAAATAACGCTGACAACTTTTGTTAATATCTGTATCCATTTACCGGGTTTTGTGCTTCTACATATAATCGCATTAAATTCTCATATTATGTTTTTTGTTAGAAAAATCCAAGACATGTCACATTTGGATGATTTTAAGGGAGTGACCGGACCTCGAAAATTTTTGACATTTGTAACTGGACCCTTTCTTAAAATAATTGAGTAGCACTGTGCTAAACCTTCGCTATAGAACCAATCTCCTAAGAATCCTAACCGAAGTAGACAGCTTACAGTGCTAACAATGCATGATAGTGCGTTACGTCTCTGTGGTGCAAGAAGATTATACTACCGTACTTTAATAACGTCACAAAATCTTGATTAGAAAATGTTTACGATGAGATAGTACTGGTCTGTATGTTTTCAAGATGTTGCTTATTTAAAAATTGCTACGCTGTTACAGAAAATAAGAAAAGATAAGGACGCAAGTCGCAAATAAGGACATTTCTTGGAAATAAGGACATTAATATTTTCCAAGACGTAGTAGTGCAAAATAAGGACAAATCTTAGAAATAAGGACGGTATGGTAGCCCTGCTCATGGTATTGTTAAAGGAACGATAGTGTCAGAGAAGCCTCGACCACAGGCATCTCACTGACAGAGATTTGTAATAATTTCTATTCGCTATTGTGTCATAACACAGGAATTTCAGTGACGTCAGGCCAATTTTGTAATCTTCCATTTTTTAGTTATTTTCTGAATCTGTTGTTTTATACAATGTACATCATTTTATTGAAAGTGGTCTGCGAGTTGTCACGTTTTTGTAAAATGGCCCGTAGGTCAAAAGCAGTTGGACCACGCTGGCATACACTATTGTTATCAAAAACAACTAAAAATCATGTGAGTTACATGTGCTCAGTTACAATACAGATCCACGCTTGATATACAATGACAAATTTGCAAAACGGGCGCAGGCACAGATAGGTTTCAACGTTTGCGGTGCAGGGACGGATCCAGCCAGTAAGGTTAGAGGGGGCAATTTCAGTAGTATCTGGCAGTCAAGTCTCATTACGACTTCACTACTGCAAGAGAGATGACGTATACTTCACAACACTGCTGTGACAAAACAATGGACGACAAAATGGCCTTATATCGCAAATGGTGTTTTCCGAATTGTAAAAATCATGGTGAATATAAAGTGACTGTCTTGGGCTTCATGGGGAGATCCCCCAATTCACCCTGGATCTGCCCCTGTGCGGTATGTTGTGTGTCAGGAGTAGAACACACAGGACAAGGACGCATTTTTCTGACATAGGTCACCGTTTTGAAAGGTAGGAAATGGACTGTCGTCGTTTTGGAGAGCAACTGCCCTAAGTCGTCCTCATCCAATATCCACTGCATACAGCTCAATTACGTGTATACACATATGTGTAAGCGTACGTTTATTTAGTTGAATAAATTTGAGTGGACGTGTGTTTAGGCTGTCTAGCTAGTAGCGTGGTTGAACATAGTTGTTCTGTTAAGTCAGTTGCATTAGGAAAGGTTCAAACGCTAAAAAAATGCGACCTAAATTTATTTAACAAACAGATGAATGAGCTCTTCTGGTGATTATATTTTATTATCAGCCAACGTTTCGCCCACCTATTCAAGTGGGCTTCTTCAGGG
>JGI24158J21664_10000507_pt1 | contig 36192 bp, 20 predicted proteins | sample Ectturendosymbi3_FD_21664 | JGI IMG/M metagenome (IMG submission 21664) | reverse complement strand
TCCAACGTTTTCATCATCTCTAAACGCCAGTCCTCGCTCAGCAATAAATTTTACGACAGAAACCAAACGTTGCAGGCAGAGGCGATTTCCGATATTGTTCGCATTGATGGATCTGACTGGCTAGTTCTGTATCAATTCTTCATTGTGATTAATTACATCTGCGACTAATATATGTTGCATAACCAGCCAACAGGATAACAATTATAAAAGTCTTTGCTCAACTGTTGCTCAAACAGTGTCGTTTTCCAAAGTTTTACAGCAGTTGAGCAAAGACTTATTATTGTGGCATCTATATGTTCCATTGAATGCTCGCGGCTCCTCAGGGGCTCAAGAGCGTGCTTCCAGTCGAAGATTCCTTTTCTAATAAGGAAATGCGCACATTTAGTCGTATCGGTGCACATCAGTCTACAGGTGAAACATTTAACAAAAGTTTGTGAAGGAGAAAAACAAAGCCAGCTTCTGTCAGCTACTTCGCCATTGTGGTTCTGGCCACCAATAAGACTTGTGGTACATTTCCGTGACAAGTTTCTGTCTTTTCTGTGTTGTGGAATATTATGTTTCAAAAATGACTTTTCATCACACTTTCGCGTATCACTGGTGGTACCCGTACCACAGGTTGGGAACCCTTGTTTACTTACCGTTGGTTGGGAACCCATGTTCTAATGATTAGAATGTACGGCCCTACGCTAACCGCGGTCTTTCCAAAGTGGCCCCCGAGCCAAGTTAATTGCCTACCCCTGCACTAAAACCTTTTTAGAAAGTTGATGTATTTGGTGCGATTGTTGAGACTGGATTAATAGAAAACAATGACCATTCATGTTGAAGCAGCACTGCACTTCCAGACGTCTGGCACACTTCCGACAAGTCCGCTTTACAGTTTTTGCACCACTTGCGATATCAACTCCACTCTTTGCGCAGTTTTACATCTTGACAGTTCGGTTCGGCAAGCCACTTTGTACCTTACGCTGGGTGTCAATACTGAACTTGGGTTCTTGAAAAATGTTTCCTACCGGTGTTGACGTACTGTACCTTGCACTTCCATTGGGTGGATTTTGTTGCTGTGATGTAACTTCGTTCCGACTTCGATTTGTGGTGACTTAATTGCGCTACACTTCGTCCCTGTCGACTTCACAGCGTTGCACGAGCAGCAACATCACCTCTTCCTAACGAATTTATGCGTGAAGGCCAATTAGCAACTTGATTTTGCGCAGCTTTTCACCTCGACGTTTGTGAAAACGAGTTAATGCGTGATCTTCGTATTCTTGGGAAATTGTAACCACCAATGTCGCAGGGCTCAGGGGTGGATCCAGGGGGGAGCGACTGGGGCAATCGCCCCTCCTAAAACCTAAGAAAGTAGCTTTATTCACCATAATTTTGTACACTTCTGAAAACAACTTTCGCGATAGTATGAGACTTAACTATCAAATATTATTGAAATCGCCCCCCTAACCTTACTTCCTGGATCTGTCCCTGGCAGGGCTACAGTTCCAGACGCAAACTTCGGCCCTGTCATTTTCACAGTATTACATGAGTTGCAACACTACTATATGACATTTTTGGTTCTCCTCTCCTGATTCAAGTGATTTAACCACTAAGATTCCGTGTGTCGAAATTTGCTTGTCTGCAAACATCGCAACGCTAGTAAGAAACGCAAGTTTGAAATAAGATTGAGAATCTCTTCTTTGGCGCAATATCATTTATCCTCAATTGCTATCTCTTGGATATCCCCTGTAAAAATATACTTTCTAAGCATCATTGGTTTAGCGTAGGTGATGTCAGGATCAGTTAGTGATATAATCTCAACTGATATTCAGTATATATAACAACCATTCTTTTGATTCCGTGATTAGTTAAATTCTTTATTGTTTTGCAAACTATTATTCTAAGTTTCCGCTGTAGTTTGACTTTTCACTGCGATGTAGTGACAACGTTCGTTTAACACAAAACTTTTCTGTTATTTCTCAGTGATCGATTAAAAAATTAGTGGTAAGGCATTGCGTACCCTCCCGATTTTGCCCCAATCTTTTCGCAATGTTCAGGTCTTTCTCAAGTACGGTTGTCTTTAGTATTGTCCATCACTCGAAATTAATCAGTCATTGCTGCTATTCATGGTATATTGGTCGTCCAGTCCCTTGAAATATTTTAAGCTTTTGTTGTTGAGCATGACATAATTTAGCTATGAACAAGTTTTACTACAAAAGTGGTTAGATTTTTTTTAATATTTTAAAGAAGTCAACCTGTTTGGAAAAAGCACTTCAGGTGTTTCAGTGCCAAATGATCTCATACATAATGGGCATGTGCAGAATCGACAGCACCCTATTTTATTAAATGTGAATAAAAAAAGTGGTTACTGACATCAGCAGCGTGGATTGCTGCGCTGAAAAATCTTTTAGTTATTTCCGGAACAATCGCCCAGTTTATGCAAAAACAAACAATCTTCAAAATCAATGAGAAGGAAAGTGACTTATTTGTGTAAATTTATTTCTCTATGTAAAGTTATGACAAAAGTGTCAGTTTCTTTACACCTTTTTGTGAAAACATGCGTAAAAAAGCAGATTAAAAAGACTTGTGGACGTTTCCAAATCAACGAGGTTTGCAAATCAGTGTCTACAAGTCTTTTCAGATCTGCCTTTTTCCGCATGTTTTTTAAATTGTTTTTCCTGCTTGTTTTTTAAATTGCTTTTTCCTGCTTGTTTTTAGCTTGCTTTGGCTTTATTCAGCCTACCTCACGTAATGGCTTTATTTATTGCACCCAAGTCACCCAGATGGCTCTTCTCAAACAACAAGACTGAAGAAGGTAAAGAGGTCAGTACGTCATTCAACAAATGTCTCCAATCTCTTCTGTTTAAAGTTATTTTAGATCACATCGCATATACGGATTCACTTGCAGCTAGAAATTTTATTATGTAAATGTAACATTTTTATTTTCCATAAGAATGAAGATCAATTCGAAGCACAAAACATCTGATCAAATAAAAATTACGATCGATTTCGGTAAAATAACAGTTAATGCACTGTCAAAAATAAAAACAATGAAATATTACAAAAACACTTTGCTTAAATCAAACAATCTATGTCGCACGCAAAGAAACAAACAATTTGTTTTAGGCTTGCATGTGTCCAATCTTTGTCAAATTAAAAATGGTTTTCTCAACCGCATTACTAAAACAGCACCTTCTGCAGTAGTTTGCCATGCAATATTGTAATTTTGTATTATACACGTGGCAAGCACCTATAAAATAAAACTTACAGTATTTCAATGGCTAATTCCGCAGCACGTCAGCCACGTACACCCAAACACCTTCTGGATAACGATATAAAAAATTTTTATTGAAGAAATTTCAATTGCATTTGCTCAATTCAGATTTGTTTTTATAAGCAGGTGCTCAAGATCAAGCAGCTAAACCTATAGTATCAAACACGTAATCTTTAATCTACCGTTTCTGGGTTCCACAGCGCACCATCTGCTGTGTGAATTAAGCAATATTCTTTGTTGATTAAAACTCGATAACGGTCTGAGATGTGATCAAGAGGCATTCAAAGTCCCAGCTAACTTTCCGCTCAAGGAGCAACAATACACTTCAAAACTCGCAGACGTTGCGCGCCAGCTGATGTGCTCTTGTCCATGGGCGCCGCAAGGATTTTTCCAGGGGGGGGCAATAGTGACCTTTTCCAGGAGTAGCCAAAAAGAAAAAGGGGGGCCAAAAGTGGTTGCGGGCGAAAAGTGGTTAAACTCCATTTTACCAGGGGTGGCAAAAGTGGTGAAATTTTTCATGGGGGCGAAAGTGGTGAGTTTTCATTTTATTCATTCGAAACTAAGAAAACGACATTTTTGCTGAAAATTCAATAGGAAGATGTCAAATTTCAAAATCCGAAGTTGGGGTAAAGCCTCCACTTCCGACGCCCATGTTCTTATCACGACGCGTATATCAGCAAAAATCAGCGCAATCTCATCAGCACACTTGAGTTAGGTAAATATTCCAAAATTTCAGAGATCTATGCCCAAACCAAAAAGTGTCCAAGGCACGTTGTCAGTTTTGATTAACCACAAATTTTGTCTTGCATCATAGACTGCCAATGCCTGAAAGTTCTTCAGTCGTTCATAATACAATACCAGCGCTCCTGGTTAAATATCGACACTATACCAATGCTTATTTTATCATTTTTCGTAATTGTTAGTTGTCCACGGGAATGTGAACCCCATGGGAATTGTCCCATCCCATGGGACAGTAGAGTTGAAATTTCTTTCATGAAATATCGTTTGTAATTTTACGTGATATAGCAGGAATTTTCTGAAGTTGAATACCACCGTTATTTGCTCATGGGCCATTAAGAATTTAATGTAAAGGTTCAGTGCAGTAATGTACTGGTACGAGGCTCCCGGAAAAAATATTGTTGAGCCCTTTTTTAAATAGATCTACGAATTAAACAAAGGGTCACCCATTTGTTGGTTTTCCTAATTGCCAGTTTTGGCATGTGTTAGCCGCGGTTTTGTAGAGTTAGACATAAGACATGCACACGTTATAATATTCTTCGTATAACTGGTTTGTTGAGAATCCTATGGGATGGGAGAGTCACAAATTTGCGATGGGACAGAAAAAAGTGTCCCATGGACAAGTCTGATGAATTCTCTTGCTAATCTGGGCTTATCACAAGGATCGATTCTTATTATCGGCCCAATGCTTTTGTGCTGATAAAACGCCGCCTGAGTTATTTGTGCTGTAACGTAACTACGCTTCATTCGATACATGCTGATAATGAAAACAGCAATTTTTCGATATGCCCAATATTATTTCATTTATATCAGTGGTTCCTAACCAATCTTTTCAATATCTTTACCCCTGAAAAGAACCTTGTGGATTTCAATCACCTCCTTTTATATCCATTATAATGTCGAATAAAAATATACAATGGAATAGCTGATACTACTTTTTTGCTAAGTAACGGTCAAACTTAGTCATTAACACTTGCAGACCCAAACTTCAGAAAGGCTTCTTTGCAACTCCGTTTCTTTGGTGGCAATAGTTTTTAGCTTACACTGAACCAGTGGTTCTCAAAGTGGGGTAAATCGATCTTGGGGGCGATTTTGAGGGGCAAGGGGGCGAAAAAACAAACGGGGCAATAGGGGGGAAACAACACAAAGGGGGCGAAAACGCTCAAACATGTAGGTTCTATCGTTTCCCACATCGTATTTGGTTGAAATGGGATTTGTGGCTGTGACCTTAATGCTCTCAAAGCAAAGAAACCACTTGTTGATTCATAAGCGAGGTGATGTACTAGTGTACCTCGTTAAAATGTCTCCCAAATTTATCAAAGCTTTGTGAAGGCCGCCAAGCACACCCATCACACGGAACTGGGACAATTGTATGTATTGCTTTCTTTTAAAAAATTCTTTAAAAATACTACATTGTGCTAGCTTTATCAGGCTTGGGGTCGACAACGATCTGTCGAGAGTGAAAAGGGGGCGATGGAACAAAAACGTTTGAGAAACACTAGACTAGACCATGGTCTACGATACATAAAAGACTCTGATATTATGACGTCACAAAAGGCATGGCGCTTAAGTGAAACGAAACAACATATGGACACACACGAAACTCGACATTCTACAACAGGGGTTCTCAACTTTTTTCCCGTTAACTACCACCGAGTCATAAAACAATCAACCCGAACACCCAGGTTAGCTGGCAAAACCGTGGATTTAACATTGTTGCATCACAACAAAGCAAGATCAGGAAGAATCTACGCGGAGTTTTCAATCGGCACGCATTTTCCTCTAGTACAGGATATTACAAAATAGCAATACATGAAAACTCAACTGCCATCCAACTGCCCCTGGAAATCTTCCCGTGAACCCCTGGGACTTCGCGAACCCCAGGTTGAGAACCACTGCTCTACAAAGTTGAAAAGATTTTATTGCAACGTAACCAACAAAATGATGAACTAAATTACCCAAAAAAATGTCAAATTACCCCTTTGCGGGTAATTACCCACAGGTTAATTTAAATCATTGGTTGTTGTATTATAGTTTCATATTACACTCGAAGATTTCCGAGTTCACTCTGCTCTTATAAAAGGTTGTTTACTTACGCACTGACAGGTCGTTCGAAAATTCGCTAAGTACAACAAGGTAGTTCTTCAAGAGCCATTGATATGGGAAAAAGCTGAAAGACCCTCTGAAGTAAGAAATATTCTTCGTTATGTCATGTCGAATTGTATTTCATGTATTTGCTTTCTTTAACTAACGTGAGAAGAACAGATCTCCAACAACAAATGAAAAATCCGAACATTTAATTCAGAAAGATACTTTAGCAGAAATAAGGATACACGAACGTAGCGATCGACATTCGACAACCCAAGTTATTGTGTAACAGTAGTCTCAAGACGTTTTCGTGTAAAACGTATATTTTTATTCAAGCCAGAAGTGATTTACATTTAGAAATTTAGCAAATTTTGAAAAAGTTCATCATTGAAAACTCTTAACTACATTTCCGGTTCTCAGCTCTTTTATTCTGACGCGTTTCTCCGAAACAAAAACTGATCGCATATCTTTTAATATTTCAGATGCACTACATTGTTGGAATGTGCATTATAAGAAAGTGGTCCTAGTGACCTTGATTACTTATTTGATCATTGAATAATTATATTGGCTTTTGCAACCCATACCCTTAGGAAACAAGATAAAAGAAAACTAACCAACGTTTCAGTTAGTTCAGTGAGTTGCTTTACATTCGATGTTTTACTTTTTGAGTATCAAACAGCGTTTCTTCGATTCCCAGAATTTTGCATTGACAGGCAGAGATTGGAAAAACAACAAAGAAATACTCGACACTGGACTTGTTTCGCACTTCGGGAATTCGCGTAGTAACATGTTTGCTTATCTTCAATTGGTAAGAAATTATGGAGACGATTTTGTGCAGTTACGTGTGTGTAACTACATGATAACACGTCGTAGTTGTATTCACAAAACATTACAGTATCAGACTCTACGTAGAGAACTAAACGCGCTCTTGACATGATTACTTTACTGCTAGTAATAGCAATGTGAAAAAGACGTCTAGAAAAGGCTTGAAACGTTCATGAGCTTTGAAAAGGAAATTGCTGCTCTTCAATCTGATCATACCCATAAAATTGCTCGTACATCAAAAAGCATAAAATTAAAAAGCAAGACGAAATTTTAATTAAATTGGAGCGTGCTGCAGACCGGCAGAGTTTATTTGTAAAAGCTACTATACGTAAGGATTGGTTCAATTTTTTATTTTGCAGGTTCGTTAATGGACTGGTTTACTACGGAATATCTTTGAACGTTGGTGAATTGAACGGTGACGTTTTCATTAACAATGTTTTAGGTACACTGCCGTTTACAACTGCCTTCTCACAAATGAAACGAAGTGATACACAATTGGTTTGTTGCCACAGTAGAAAACTCCACAGCGTGTCCAAAGTCATATAAGCAGTGTTTTGCCCCTTATCCAGAAAGCGGTGTGTTAAAGTGGGAGACGATTGACTATGCAAATTGCGCGTTGATTCATTGCCTACCCAACCTTAAGAAATACTTTAACTGTGGCCACAATGTAAGTGCCATTAATGTTCTTGTAACAATTTTTGTTTCAATGAGACCGGATATTTTTACTGGTACAATTTTGTTTAATAGGACGCAATCAGGGTTCTCTATTTCATATACGATGTTCTACTCTAACTAACAGTTTACGTCAGATAACGGTGCCTTGGTCAGTTGCTCACAGTCGGTGTGCGGCAAAGAAGTGGGTTAATCTTCGAATATGTTCTCTTTGTCACAACTGCAAATACAAAAACAAAACAGTTGAAAGTTCGCTAATGAAATAAACTGGTATATTGGGGCCATTGGGAATATAGTATATTATCGCCTACTGCATATGGTAATAGTCAAAGTACATTACAGTATTGCTACATGACAGTTCTGAGACGAAAACTGAACTTCAAAACAATGCCAAGCAAAGCTGCTTTGCTCAAAAAAAGTGTGCGTTCTAACATCATTTGATGTGCTTCAAGAGTTGCGTCGTAGCTGTGACATACACCCTCAGTGTAAGCCCACACAGATTTGTTTTCAAACATGGACGTCTGTGATTTCAGTCGAGGCCAGTGACTGCTTCTTAGTGCAGTTTTAATATTTATATATATGGCCAAATGAGAAATATGACTTAAGAAGTTAGCACATGTTTTTTGAGAAGAAGCTTGATTACGAAAATTTATTGCGGAATGGTTTCATGCTTTTATGCATGTTTTGAAAAAAATGTATGTGATATTTTTACAGAGACAAGTGGGCATTCACAACGAAATATGCTGTGGTCCAACTAAGTCTCATTTACAACACATATGTCGCTGAAAATCTAAAAAATAATGCAACAATCATGTGACGACCTTGTCCAGGTTGCACCTGAAGTTCTAAAATACATCGTAAAACCTAAAGAGATTTATTCTGATCCAAGGTTTACCAACTGATTTCTTTCCACCAGATTTTCACCTTCGTTAGTATCCATAATTTGCATTTCATGTTTCATTTTAGTATTTAAATCTTTGCATTATTATTCTTTTTGGATCTAAACATGTGGTGGATGTTGTTTACGGCACAGCATGGCTCCTGTTCAGGTGAACACCTTTACAACCAAAACCTGACTTTGACTAGGTTGAACTTACAAAAATAGCGAAGAAGAAAATATTAAACCAATTGTTCCGAGATTTGGGTGCTGATCTGGATTAATATGTTACTCCTCCATTGCTAATTGCAATTCAACAGCAACAATGAAATAACACATACGTGCAGGAAATCGAACTAGTAGTATACAACTTTTGAAATAAAATTTGATTAAAAACTATTTTATTTTGTGTTTTCGGAGTGTAAAGTTATGTATGAATGTCAAATCAGCAACGCAACAAAATGTCACAAGCATTACACAGGTGGAGTTATGGAAATAGTTGCCTACATTGTGGTTATGCCTTTGGTGGATAAAGTTGGTCGCAAGATAATGTTGGTCATCATGATGGCTACAGCTGGTCTGACACTTGTTGGAAGTACAGTAGCAAAGGAATATTCTAATTCTAACAAAGGTGGGTTTTATCAAAATTAAATTTCGAAGCATGTTATTCCGTGCAAGAAAAGTGAATAAATGAAGAAAGTCTACCCCTAACAAACTGAATTGGCAGAACAGCACCTCTTGATACGCTTAGGATAATATTTGTCATATACACAAGCTCTTTAGAAGGCCCAAGATTTTATTTAAAAACAATCCGCTTCCATACGATCTTTGCACTCTACTTACTGAGCTTTGTTTTGTGGTGACACGCTTAGGTGAAAATGACACTAGGACAATGGCGCCATATCTGTCTTTTTTGAAACATGGTAAAAAAAGTGTTATCTTTGGAAAAAGGTAATTAATGATATACAAGGACCAACGCATAACCAAAACTTTAAAAAAGAAGTCTAAGGCGATTTAAATTTTGTTTATGTTTATCCAACCTATTTTGTTACAGAGTATTTATTCTTGGATTAGTCAAATCTTTGTTATTACTAGGCAAATAAGGTCTTAATTTTTTTGTTAATGATATACATGATAAACATACTGTATTTCCCTATTGCGTCATACTCTTTACATAGATATGGAGAATCTAAGCCTGGCGTTTGGGTTGATGGCGAAAATTGGGATATCTGGATCTTTTGCATTGATATACAACTTTACGACGGAACTAATTCCAACCGTTGTGCGGTAAGGCCACAATTGCCTACCTTGTAACTTCTGAAATCAGAGTTACGGCCAAACATGATCGACAAAATATAGAAAACCGGACTGGTGTTTCAAAAACGCAAGCATGCTGTGTTTTATTCCCCTGTTTCTACAGCGCCTGGAGTGGTGTGAAAACACACTCAATCTATTTTTCAATTGTGGGTTCATTTCTATGAGAAACTTAGTTAGACATTGACACCAGATAGCTTTAAAACTTCTTAATCGTACACACGATCTTCGGGATAAAAGCCACACAAAAAACAGAAAATAAGACGTGATGTAAAAAGTTGGAAATTCGAAGTGCTCAATGACCTAACTCAGGAAAAGTCTATGCCAATGACTCTCAAATTCATCAAAACAAAAGGGTCAATTATGCAGTGACTTGGTATCTGGAGAGCCTGTGTGAAAGTGGAATCGGTATCTCTCAAAGCAAAAGAATAGCGATTAGGGAATAACAAAAACAAGGCAATTTTGATTGTAGTTACGGGTTGAAATGTCGTGCTTTGCGGATCTCCAAAAAACATCCAAAAAAATGTAATCTCTTTTCAAACACAAACAACTTTATGGATCAGAAATAGTGTGTGAAACCTTCCAAAGAGTTTTACACTTGGCATTTCAACGCGACAACAAAAAAATCAACATTGGCCTTTCTGTGCAGCGTCATGAAAATAAGAAAATCGCAGCATGCAAATTTTAAAAATCTGAAAAAAACTATTTATGATCTACATTTTTATCAAATGAGGCAAGACAAGAATAATAAAAGCTACAGCGACCTGATAAACAAAGATCGAACCGCCGCATGCGCACCGCTGGCGGTTTCTTTGAGATCCCCAAACCAAACATACAGATGGGGTCTGCTAGCTAAAAAGAGCATTGAAACCATCAATAGGGTAAGGTCTTTTATACTGTAGCAATGTCTTTTGCAAATTACTTGCTGTGATTTGATCGTTGCTACAGTACATAGGAATCCGTTTTCTAAGGTCACTTAGGCAACAATCCTAACTGCTGATAGGCGACGAAAGTGGTCAATAGCAAATTTAGATCAACTACTGGTGAAGAAAACACAATTGGGCTGAATATCAATTTAACACAACTAAAATTTGAGACGTTTTAGTGGACACATATACAAGTGTTGATCAAAATCAAAAGTGGCGCTGTCGGAAGCTACGTGATCAGTATTTACTTTTTGCGGACCGTGTGGTGCTGTTTGCATCTTCTGAACATGTTTTGTCAGTCATACCGAAAACCCGTTCGCAATTTCTAATCTACTTTCCTAAATCTGAGGGAACGTGAGGTTACGTCACCAGATTTTACTAAACAAGGTAGGCACGTAAGTTTATTCAAGAATTTCTGTGACTCAAACCAGGAAATAACAGAATTGGAATAAAACAAAAAACATCAAACAAAGAAAAACTAATTGCATGTCAATGAAAACAGGGAGAAAACAATTGACGGCTTAGATTTCTGCAAATTGGTGTGAAATACACATTTAAGACAGAAAGGGTTGGTGAAAAGCCTTATGGGTCAAATACCCAGCCAGGCCTATTGTTGGCATAAATCAAAACCAAATTGAAGACGATTCAAATGAAAAGGATACGTACAGTATGTGCTACAGCTGCAAAGCAAAAATGCTGGATATCGTAAGGTGCTCTGGCTCAGTATTCATTTCAAGTGGTTTTACGAACTGGGAAAAGGATTCTAGTTCAATAAGAGCTGATGATGCCCACTTAATAGGCGAAATAGATACGTAGATAATAGCGAAAAAAATCTCTGTAAGATCTTACTGTCTGATTCTTTGCTGGGAAACGATTCCTTTCGATAGACAGTGGAAAATAGCCCTGGAGAATTTCAAAGCACACAAAATGCAAGCTACAGGGCCGCACCCAACTGATATTTTCGGGATGGAGCAAAATGATTTAATTTGTTGTTGTACCTAACAACTAGCTTTTGCCCGGTTGCCACCCTTCTGGTTGCGGGCCTGGCCAGTTACATTGTTTTTATACAACGTTGCATTCACGAGCAAAGGTCTTTCAGTTGATACCCAGATAAACACAGGAGTGAAAACACAACAACAGCATGCTCGACATTCTGTGATGAAGATTATATCTTCAGTGAAGTTCTTGGCCATGCAAGGATTGCCATTCAGGGATCTTGGAAAATGATAAAAATGGAAAGTTAATGCAACTCCTGCAACTTCCATGTGAGTACTATAGCACGTCGCAAGCATGGTTGGTCAGTAAGCACAGTTCTGTAAACTGGGAGACACAAAACGAAATTCTGCAAATCATGCGTCATGAGATCCTTCTTAATGTCAAAAGTGATATAAATTCCATGTCTTCAGTTTGGAAATACGGTAGATGGTATTCAGGATGTAGAAGAGAAAAAAACAGGAAAGCGTAGATGCCAGATATGTCACAGATAACTTTAATGTTTGAAGATGTGTGCATGGGATTGTGTGAGAAACCATCCAAGCCAGGTCATTTCTTTAGAATGATGATTCAAGATGCACTGCTACGACTAAGCTTGCCAGTTGAGAATCTAAGACGCCAGACATATGACTGTGCCTCGAATATGTCTGGAAAGCATAATGGATGCCAAGCGGAAAAAATGCCCGCCGTTAGTTCTGCAGGTGTAATGTGGGTCACATATCACACAATTAGTCACATCCAAGGCTATTTCATGTGCACCATATGTCCGTGATGCCCTGGACTGTGATCCCGAATTCGGAAAACTTTATGAAGGATCGAGTAAGTTTAAGCAACTGCATTTAGAAATCAGTAACGTAATTATGATGCACCTTCCCAGTATAAACGCACGCCAATCTTCCGAACTCGGTGTGTAACAAGAGAGTCGCAGTTCAGGTTGCTATAGATAACAATGCAAACATACTCCAAGCATTACAGCAAACATTGTATCAACATTTGGCACTATTATTGCCTCAACAGCGAATGACATTTTGGCCACGTTATCATCAGGAAAAACTATGCTATGACTTCATTCAGCAATTCCAGTGCTGAAATCACATGAGAGGTTGAGTAAAGCTTTACATGGGTGAAATGTTAATGTATCAAGTATATTGCATTCAGTCCAGATGTGAAGTCCGAATTGGAACACCTTCGTTCCCACGAGTTTTCCAGTACGATTTCCAAACAACCAGAGAAATAAATTGATATGTTGGATCTCTCTACAATATTCATCCCTAGAAAGAGAAATATGCCCAAGAGTAGTGTCATTGGTAATGTGAATCCAACGTAGTTGAAGATATGTATTACGCTCAGTAGTTTGAACCTCTGGATGAAGCAATGAACAGTCTTGAGTTTTACTTCACTTCATCTGATCTTAAAGATTATGAAAAGCTAGCTTCTTTTTTACTGGATCATAAACTTGCAGGTCATGAAACTCTTCAAAGTATTGTTGAGTAATATCCCGAGAGGATTTTTAGCTTGGAAACAGAACTGAGCGTCTATAAACCAAATCACAGTGGGAGGAGTGTTGATGAGGATAGAATAATTTTCCAGACCATGGAAAAGGGACAGAAGGTTGATTCCCCAAGCAGAGAAACCCCTCAGGTTAAGCAGCTCATACATTGCCGAACGGTCATTCAGTGCTCTTCGGAGTCTGAATACACGATTGCTTTCAACGATGTTACAGGGTAGACTAAACCATGTGATGGTATGCCACGCGCAAAAAGAAAGGCTGAAACTACTAGCATCAGAAGAAATTGTTGATAAAGTTGAAACAGTGAGTACAGAAGAATTTGGGTGCTTCTAAAGTATGCAAGTTATTTTTGTGATATTCCTCTCTGCATGCATGTAGCGGTAAATTACCATTCATAAAGTCTGGCAGAATTTCAATTTTGTGCGTCTACAAACAAGCTAATTTTTGATTGACAGAAGTGTGCGTTAGTAACCTATTTGTATTAACTAGTACTCTTCAGTGTTGACATTACTTGTTGGTAAGTTCGTTACTTTACCTTGTGTGTAACAGCAGATGTTATTACATGTGATCACGCAGGACGTTTGGCTAAGTTTGTATTGCTGATCATGTTCCTGAACTATAGTACCGTGTGCAGTAACAAATGTGAGCATGGGATTAATTAATTTGTAAGTCAACAAATATTTTTCTACTAAAAAATTAATGGGGAAATATCAAATTTTAAAATCTAGAGGGGATAAGGCCCTTTCGTCCCGCTTTCCGTCACCCATGTATGCAGGATTTCCTAACAATCGATAGAATTTGACACATATACTCATGCATGTTGATGGAATAAATTATGTCGTGTCGGTTTGCAAACACGTCATTTGTGTCTTTCAATAATAAACAATGCAACATTCAAACACATCATCATTGTGAAAAGCATCCTTTTACATGCATGTTCTTGATTATGCAGTAATGTTCTTTACCACTACGCCTCCAACGATTGTAGTAATGTTTCTCAGGTAGAAAAAATTGCAGAGGGTCTCTAATATTAGCACCTATTAAGTTAATTATGCCCAAAGGATTATCTGACAATTTTTCCTTTTTGTATTATTATTAAGCAGCAAGATGGTGTTTATTTTACAATAAGGTACAAAATATTATAAACTTTTTTAAATCGAAGGTAATTTTACAGGAATGATAAATGCAGCCAATCAATCAATTTTAGAATGAGCTTGTATGTGTGTCAGAAACAAAATTGACGTTCAGTTTTTCGGCACCCTTTAAGGCCCGCAGAAGCCCAATCGTGGCATTTAAGGTCATTATCGGCCAGAACTCGTGAGCGGATTGCGTTAGAGCAGTGGTTCTCAACCTGGGGTTCGCGAAGTCCCAGGGGTTCACGGGAAGATTTCCAGGGGCAGTTGGATGGCAGTTGAATTTTCATGTATTGCTATTTTGTAATATCCTGTACTAGAGGAAAATGCGTGCCGATTGAAAACTCCGCGTAGATTCTGCCTGATCTTGCTTTGTTGTGATGCAACAATGTTAAATCCACGACTTTGCCAGCTAACCTGGGTGTTCGGGTTGATTGTTTTATGACTCGGTGGTANTTAACGGAAAAAAGTTGAGAACCCCTGCGCTAGAGAGTCAGTGACAGTAACGCATTTTGGACGGATGTTCTGCGTGTTNTGACGTCATTGTTATCATTTTAGGGGAAACCCGTTTTTNGCGTAGCCAAAGAATTCGCGGTTTTTATTCAAATAGCTGTGGAACGAAAAAGAAACACGTTGGAAAAAACGTGTCTGTAAAAAAATTGTTATCCATGACCATAACCTTTGAATATTCAGTTGAAAAAATCTAACTTCTTTTTGGGGAGAAGGAAGGTCTAAATCCCAAATTAACCGGGCGTTTTTACCGTTTTGTCGTTGAGAGGTCCATTGTACCAATTCGAAACACATGAAACATATGAAAATTGCAGAAGAGGTTACCCTTGGCGTCTTATAACATCCTACCAAATTTCAAATGAAAAGATTAAAGAGGAACAAAAGTTACGAAATTTTTGTTTCAAAAATTGACAAAATATTTGCCAAAATTTTGTCAAACATTTCTATTTTTTGTTGAATGTTTTGCGTTCTTTTCAATGGTGCATTCCAACAAACGCTATTTTCAAAAGGTGAAGCGTAAAAACAAAAAATAGAACTTTTGTAAATTTAGCAAAAGTCGTTTTTTTCATCCAAACATTTTCCCCAAAAAACAATGATGAGTTAATTTGGTTGACATTTTTGGTCATTTGAGGTCCTTAGACATATTCCTAGTCAAAAGATTGTTTCCAAAAAGCTAACAGCTAAGTGTGAAAGGAATTTTTTGAATTTGAAATTGCCAAAAATTGCTTTCGGAAAATCAAAAATTTGCATTTTTCTCAAAATTTTCAAATGTTATGGTATCTTTTTACTCATTGGATCGATTGCTGTCTTCCGAATCCGAGGATGTATTCACTGACTTTCTAATGCAATCGGTTCGTGAGTTATGGCCGATTACTTAAAAAGCCAGGATCGTGCTAAAATATTGGTCAATATAGAGCACAGTAGCTCAGACGTGTTTTTATCGCAACAATGAATTTGGATATCACTACCTTATGATAGTTTTTCAAAAAAGGAATTTTTGTTTTTCGCGAAGACATTGAGATACAAATGCAAAGGAAAACACCTAGTCACACTTTAACATGCAAACCACTGTCTCTTATTCATTTTGGTTGTAGACGAATAATTCATGGCACTCAAAGCTGCGTCGCAGTCAGAAACAAATCTCCACACTGATGCTATTGTGACGCTGCACCCGCTGGTTATGGAGCAGAAGTTTAAATAATGTAGGTGGAAATGGCATAGACAGCAGGACAAATGTTTATGGCAAGAATATCAGTTGATCGTGCTTGGTAACATTAAACATTTTAGTGCGTTAGTCATTTATCTGTATTGATTTCATAAACCTGTAATTGAGTTGTGTTGAAAAAAATTTTCGAACTCTACAGCGATATTTTGTTTTAGAAAATTTGCCATGGTCTAAATTTAAAAACTTTCTTTCAGATCTAACGGGGTAGCTGTTGGATCCTTTTCTGCTCAATTAGGCAGCACCATATCGCCCTTCTTGCTGGGGGCACAAACCTATAAGGCTTGGTTGCCCAATGTCATATTCGTTGTTCTATGCTTGCTTGGCGCGATTCTTTCTTTATTCTTTCCTGAAACGCGAGGCATCAACATGATTGAGAGCATCGAAGATGCCGAAGTCTTTTACGCAGAAAGCAAGAAATTTTGTTACAAAAGAAGAGAGTAAGTAATAAGTTCTTTCATTCACCAGGCTCAGAACGGTAGCAAATATCTGTTATTGATGTAAGGTTACAGTTCGAACAAGTTTGCATACAGACATGATAAAAATGGAGTCGTTTCAATCGTTGCGCTGCATTTTTCGGTAGTCTGATGGTGAATTAATAAAAGCTTCATTCTTCGCCAACGCTCTTGGATGTCCGGAACAACATCGACTCGTTGACAAAGCAAACAAGCAATCCATTTCTTGAGAAGATTGCTATCACCACAGCAATTGTCAGAACACCTTTGTTGCCCATTTTTTCTCTGCCACATTATATTACACGAGGGTTGTGTTGAATCGTTTGTTTCTGGCAATGAAGTGTCACAAAGACTAAATTAAACTGGCAAATCGCAGTACAGAATTTACCATTTAATTATCTGCACTTTATGCAAGTCATTGTTTTGTTCCTGTTCCCTTTAAGCTGACAGCATTTTAATGGATGCTTCACGCTAGCAAATAATTTATGCAAGATAAACACAATTTGATGAAAATCCAAGCTTCGATTTGACGTGGTTTTTGAACTCATGTTAAAATGACATGGAGTAAAATTCTCGCGATTTTATTAAAATATGCAGATCTGTAGCTTTATAAAACCTTACTTTGAAAATACGAAACACAGGCGTTTCCAATCACTTGATTTCTCCTTATTAACATAATTGCTAGGCAAATGAAAGATGTTAATTAAGTTACAAAATGAGCGACTGTGTATACGTTCTGAGCGTACACAGCGCATAGACGTGTTTCGGATGTAAAAGTTTTTCAGCTGATTTTTCAAATTAAATGCTCTCGATGCGATGATCTACTTATAACTAAAAAACGCTACAGCAAGTCTCACATTGGAAATCTGAATCTTGGGAATAATCGAGAAAATTCTGCATTTTCATGCATCTGGTTTAGTTTCAACAACCAAACTGAAAATGAAAAAGGGTCAATTCTCTAAACAACATTAAACAGGAGTGTTTGAATTTGGTGATCACTTGTGCCAAACGCAGGTATCGGTATCCGCCTAAGTGAACGATTCTAAACTGGCATTGCACATGAATGGTCTGTGTCGTAGATTCGTCTGTCATGATCAGATTTAAGACATAAAAAACAAAAGATTTTACCTTACACGTTCTCTTTAAAATATTGCGAAACTTCCGAGATTTGCTTCTCAAGTTGTAGTTTACAATATGCATATGCGATTAGCCGCGCAAAAAAACATTTGGCTTGGAAGATGCTGGCCATATCAGCTAGTAATGGTTTCCCTCTTTGATAAGAGGATCGTCATGTTTGTTTCAGCGTTACCTGATGCTAATGCTATTTTTTCAGGGTGCCAGAATCATCCACGATGACATCATCAATTTTCAGTGTTTACGAGAATCCAAGCTTTGAAAACGATGTCATCATATCGAAGTTATAAAACAAGCTTGATTCTGAAAGATGGCATTTTTTTCTGTCAAAGTTGTTATTTCATCAATTCTAATGCATGTTTGGATTTCAAGAACCAATTAAATTGTTATCATTTGCAAGCACGTCGTATCATTAGTAAGCACGTCCTATCATTAGTAAGTACGTCCTCTGCGTTTATGATGAAACAGCTTCATTAAATCATTAGATCATTTCTTATTCCCAAATCTCTGAGACTCTGATCAACCCTTTTTGCAAAGATTGGAGCAACCAGTAAGTACGTCAGCATGTAGGAATTAAAAGTAGATTTTGTCTAAAGTATTGACAATTGCGTTGTATGAGATTAGATCAGTGTTTCTCAAAGTGGGCGGAATCGCCCCTTGGGGGCGATTTTGAATAGCAAGGGGGCGAAAAAAACAAAGGGGTCGACAGGAGAGCGAAACATCATAAAGGGGACGAAACTGCTCAACCAATAATCGATCAGTGAGTTAACTTCAGTAGCCTAATATTATGACTTGTTAGTTTCTTGCAAATTTTGTTTTACTATGATATAATCGTTAGACGTTGTTGCTGCAGCAATTTATCTGTTAAATTTTTACTCTGGATAGTCTATGTTCCCGGCTATAGCGTGGATTATTCAGGGCTGCAGAGCCGTCATAAAGATGACACAGCTCCGACTCAGGAGCTGTTGGTTTTCATGAGTGTGGCTCTGGCTCCGGAGCTCTCTTTTTTCATGGCTCCAGATTCTGGTCGTTTTCACACATTAATATTTTGTTGACTTAGTGTGCCTCAAGTTGAATAGAAAATGAATTAAATCAAGTGCACAAAACTAAGAGAATGCACCAAACCATTTTGAGTAATTTAACCTGGTAGTTTTTTACAAGCAACGCTATCAACATGAGGAAATCAGCGAAAAACAACAATCACAGATTCAAACGATTCAGAGAACAGTCACTAGCAGAAACGTAACTCAAGATAACGGTAATGTAAACAATTTCTGGAAAAGCAATCGCTGGTTTTGCCGTCAATGCCTGAGAACGTTTTGTTATTTCTTACGACCAGAATAAAAAAATGGCTGTTTGGACAACTATATTTATGTCAGAGCATTTAAAACCAGACCAGTCCCAATTGACCAAGTGTTTTGCACTCGTTGCATGCTTTGCCTATTGCGGCCTTGGCGATTCCAGCTGACAGTGCTGCCCAGGCAAACCATGTAAAGAGCGCAAAAGTCGACTCTCATGTGTTCTGTCAAACACGCACACATTTGCATTAACACAAATGCGAAGGTGTGTTTAAAAGCCCTCTGTTCAAAGAAATAGTATGAGAAGAAATACACATTTGACTTTTCAATAACTATTGCATGCTAATGTATGCTTGCCAATTGTGGAGAAAACACACGCAGACCAGTATGAGACGCTTACGTGCTGCATATAACAATTGCCTATCGAATTATGCATAACATACCCAGAAATGTTAGTGTTCGCCCACACCAGGATAGCCACTGTGTCAGGACCTTTGATGCCGTGCTGAGAAAAACTTGTATCGATTTTTTATGCGATGCACATCTTCATCCAACTTTTTTATCCGATTGCTGCAAACAACTGATGCTTTTTACAAATCTTCATTTTTCCTCAATTATTCAACGCTGCTGTAGGGAGACCAAATGCAGTAGTTGTCCGCAGGCGCGTAGACAGAAATTTTGATAGGGGGGGGGGCAAACAAGAACCCAGTCTCAACATTTCAATATATAATGCCCCTTGTTTTCAAAGCATCATCCATAAACTGTGCTTTTTTCTGGCACAGCTTTTTCTGAATAATTCTGTTCCAATTTTTAGCCGGCAAATAGAAAGTTTACTTTCATTGAATTAACAAGGTTTCAAAGTTTGTTTTTATTAAATTTCCAAGTTTCTACATTGAATGAAAGCCACCATTTTCTCGTAAAACATTCCTGCGAAAGCGCTTGTGAAAATCTTGATGCTATAAGTGCAAGATTTGCAGTATGCTTTTTCATCCAATATTGCAGGTGAACATGGAGTCATCGTGGCCGTCATTGTGATTGCGCTTTTTATATTTACACACTTCTGATGTACATCAACACACGTTTGATCGAAGCCGAGCAGCGACATTGCTCTAAGACATCGACTCCCGAAGTAGATCAAAGCTTGTGCGCATGACGTGGATCATGCCTAATTCTTGAGAGACTGGTTGACGTATGCAACCGATAATGTAAACACTAGAGTCCCTCAACGAAATTGAAAAATGCTTGGATATTATGTCATCAAAGGCTATGAAATGCGACTGCGGTAGCATTTTTGTACGCTACATGCACCAAGCCTGCTTCACATAAACGATTGAGTATTTATCTATCTAGCTTATCAGAGTTAACTATAAAATTCGCAATTATTATGAAGACAATATTTTTAATTTGGGAAAGTTATACATGCCCTCTAAGCAAACCCGCGTATTGACCTACTCAGTCTACGCAGTTTGGAAGTGGTTGTGTTTTTGCGAAAACGAAGCCACAATCGATTATTACTATGGCTCCGCAATAAGTTAAGAAATGGGCCTACTTGTTGGTGCAGCTCAACACAACGTTTGGTAAGTTGATATAGCCCAGTGGTCCCCAATGTATGGATCAAAACCCAAAGAAGGGTGGAGAAGGGTCAAAAAATGGGTCGCGCAGAGGCGATCGAAACCTGAAATGTAGATTTTCAACGTTGCCACTGCTGGTCTGTCTGTCGCGTAGTACTTAAAGAGTAGACTGCTGCCATTAGAAACGAACCTAGCAACTTGATGCCAAAAATCACCCACACAATCAATATTTTTTCATAACGTTATTTGAAGCTCGGGTCACGAGGTGTGCACCAAACTCAGATTTGGGGCGTGCTTAAAAAAGTTTGGAAACTAAGCGGTTGAAATCTTCCTTTAAATCCATTTGTGTTTAAATAACAAAACCCAATCGACTGGGAAAAGATTCAACTTGGTTTCATTTTGGTCAAATTCGCTTTATCGAGAAAAAAGATTGCAAGCTTTCTGCAAATAATGGCAGTGTCAATGGCCTCAACACTTAAAAAATTAAAAGCAGCTTCCTACTTTCGTTAGATTTTTATGCTGACTTTTCGCGTCGCAGCTGAATGCTGCTTTCAAATTTGCTGTAGTAAAAGGTGGCAATTAACATCAGGTGAATGTTGAAATATTTTCGGGCTACGTACAGGTCGGATTCTGATTACTTGAATAAAAGTTTTTTACTCGCCGGCAAGGTAACGGGAGCTCATTGATGAAACCGTTAAGGTTCCACATATTTGTGATTGAACCATCACAGTACGTCTACATATCATCGCAACTAAATATCTACTGTAGTATAAATGCTGTTGTTACTAAACAGTGTCTAGGGCAGGGGTCGGCAACCTATGGCTCGCGAGCCAGATGTGGCTCTTTTGATGACGGCATCTGGCTCGCTTGATATTTTCTTAACACGATTGTTTTGAATGAAATTTTTTCTGTAATTTTCCATCCACCAGACTACAAAGCCATCAGGAACACCATGCAGCACCAGAAGTGGCATTAACAGTTAAAAGCATGTTATTAAAGAGAAAATTCAGACATTTTCCATTGTTTAAAATTGTTGATATCGCTTAAAAATGCACACGTTAGTTAGTAAGTTAGTTGCATTAGGTGTTGAAAAATATTATATAGCTCTCACGGAAACACAATTAAAAATATGTAGGTTTCATGACTCCCTTAGCCAAAGAGGTCCGACCTTGGTCTATGGCCTAATTGCGTTACAAAAATGACTTTGAAACCTTCTTAGCCAAGGCTTGAGCTTCAAGGCATGCAAACTGTATATAACCACCATATTCACGCATTTATTTGCAAAATTGCACAAAAACAAAATCCACGATTTTCATTTAAAGCTACGGCTGATGCTGCAGTCAAGGGCAAAATATAGTGTTTGTAACATGCCAATTCTCCAGCATTTGCACTATACACAATGTTTGATTAATCACGGGCAATTGGCAAACCAAACTGCTTTGACCAGGTTCGACTAAAAATTGAAGTAGAATAGTTTTTTTAAGCAGTTTCGTTGATTTGCACTGACGCATTTCCTTGGTTTACACAACAAAAGCTTGATTAACCTAAAAATTGTAAGTGCTACTTTCGGAATTGGGGGGGGACAATTGTCCCCATTGCCCCCCCCTGGCTACGCGCCTGGTTGTCCGTGAATTTTTTCGGTGTTTGCGTCTCATCAGCATTGCTTTTGTGCAGTAAAAATATGTGAATACTGTGTAGCCTACACACCAAGCATAAAAAAGTAAGAATGCTGGGAAAGTGTTTTGCTCCTCTCAAGGTTGGACACGTACTAACAACGGTTGTGTAATGCTCTACTGTATGGTTATCCATTTTCTGTGCTCTTGCGAATGACGATACAGCTGTGGTGAGGATAAAGCGCTTTGCTCCCCTCAATGTTGGTCATGTGCAAACACCGTTTCTATAATGTGCGCTGATGTATAGAGCTAACCACTTTTTGTGATCTTGTGTCTGTGATATGGACCATGAGTCCGCAATAAAAAAATATTATATAATACAACAAAATAGGCACAGCAACACCACATCTCAAACCTCCACAACTCACACTTTACAAATGTAAGCTGACATCACGTTGTATTGAGCCTGATGGCTGATAGTGGAGTGATGGGATGCTATGGTGGTGGACTGGTGCTTTGCAGTGCACGACACGTCCGGTGTAACAGCGCCTTTTTCACACATTTGCAACTGATGTGAACTACATTACATCCTTTAAATCTTTGCAAAAATTCTTTTCATGATTGTGTTGGTGTCAAATCCCAAAACAATGAAATTTGAAAATCCTGATCCTGATCCGGAAACTGGGTTAAAACCGTATTCCGGCTCCGATCCGGTTTGTTAAAAATGTGCTGAATCCTGCCGGACTCGAGTTCTGAAATCCGGATCCTGCACACCTCTGGTATCTGGGAAGGAACCCGGAACAGGAGCTACCTTTCAAATGGCCACAGCTTTAGATCCGGTCCTAAATTTTAAACTGAGATCCGGCTCCTTCTGATTTTTATTTTGAACACCGGGTAAAATGCCCAGCTCCGGCTCCGTAGCCCTGGATTTTGAAGTATTTTCACAAGAATTCTGAACGTAATATTAGCGTCGTAATACAATTGCTTAGTTCAGCTGCTTAATGTCTTGGTTGAGCTATTTAAGACGTTCCTTAAAAAAATTGTTTAATTGATTACCTTGTATTTGCTTTATCAGGCTTGGGGGGGGGCGAAAACGACTTGTCGAGAGTGAAAAGGGGGCGATGGAATAAAAGAGTTTGAGAAACACTGGATTAGATTAACTGTTGTATTTTCCGACTGCGACGTTGATGAAAACGACACAAACCAGCTCCGCGTTTACTGTAAAATGTTTCCACAAAACCCGCAACAATGTGTCGACACAAACTGATTTTTTGACTTTCCCTAACTAACTTTGTTCTTTGAAAAGTCGATTGCACGGGACAAACTGACATTTTTGCAATAGTCCAAACCTACACGAAAATATGTTAAGGAGAGCTGTTATTATTGCACTGCTGCAACAGATGTAAAGACTTTGCCTCAATAGCTTAACTTTGAACTTTTGTTTGTAGAGACGATCCTGACTTAAGTATGCACTTTAGTTATTTTGTAGCTTCCACGTAGCTTGTGTAAAGTGAAATGAAATAAAATTGTGTTTTCTATCAACAACTACTTTCATCATCCGTTACAAGTGAAAACTTTTTGTTCTTGTTGCTTTTATCAAGACTGAATGAAATAAAGTATAACACGCACTCCTGGTTCTGGGTGTTTATTTGCCTAATTATAGCAGTTTCCTGTATTTTTTTATTTCGTATCGCAGAAGTCGAAATCAGGTGTGAGAATCTGCGTCCCCGCGTGACCATTAAATGTGGCCTCTGGCCTGGGTCAGAATTTTCGTTATTGGATTTGCATATTAAAGTTTAAAAAAATGTGAATTTGCATGTTATGCATATTGTAGGAAAAGGCGTCATAAGATGAAGCTTCGAATTTTGTGCGGCCGGCCAGTGATATACCATAATTAGCGCAGATCGTGATAGTGAATACGTTCCTCATTCCTGGTCTAACTCCACTGCCAATTTTCCTAATATTTGGCAGTGGGTTGAGCACACGTCACTAAAGCTGGTAGGCTGGATTCGATTCTCGATCGAGTCAATTATGGGTTCAAGGAAGAGGTTCAGCGGTGCTGCCATTGACTCGCACCAATACAGCATTGCGGTGCTGCCATTTTTTGTTCAGCGGTGCTGCCATTGACTGGCCCCAATACAGCATTCACCAGCAAAGTAACTGCATAGTCCCCGGCTCTCAAGTAAGCGGATATAGGCGCCCACAGGCCACTCATGACACTTCAGACGGAATGCAAATCGAGTATAAGGAAACTCAGCTTGAACCTGTTAACGTTAAACGTAGTCTGGTCAGAACAGATCGCAGAGAATAACTTTACTGATCGAAATTGAAACATCTTTGGAATTGGTGAAGTGGCGATCCCATGACCTTTGCGCGAGAAGTTTTATAAGAAACGACCAGTCAGCTTTAACTACTGACATAATTTTTCCTTGTAGCTTCTGAATGTTCCTTGTCAATGTCATGTAAACAAGGTTTGTCGTTCAAAGTTTTACTTCATCAGTAACTTTACAGAGTAATAAACGTAAAAGTTCAATACTTTGTTGAGAAACAATTGGTAATGCGAAGGAAAAATTCGCCCATGACGTTTTTGCACAAGTTTCTTCATGACATTGAGATGGTTTAACTGTTTCTGTCATTTTCGTTTACATGTATGAAATTACAATTAATATGGATGTGCTGCCTGCAGACCGCAAATAAATGAGGTTTGAATTAAACCAATCAGAGCTTTATTCGCTTCAAATTTCCAACCAAATATCATTGCTTGCCATTTTACTACAGATCAGCTGCTGCAATATTATAAATTTAAGATAACAACGTTTCTTTAAGTTTTCTTTACACTTTTCTAATGTCACGAACTTTCAAACAATTGAAAATAGCTTTACATTTTTTACGAGAGTTTTTACCTGAAACAAAGACATCGGCGTTTGCGTCAAAAACCACGAACGTTTGGTCAGAACCACTACATATTGCAGCTTAATCCGTTTGATCCTCACATTTGCCACGCCTAAACAATTCAAAGTGAAGTTTAAGTTTTGTCGCTCAGCGATCCAAGAACCAGCTTATCACTAATAACTGCGAAAGTCAATTTAGAACTTAGAAGCTCATATTTTGACTGCATCACGATTATGTTTAGCGTGTTTCAAGGTGCATAAAAACTTAGAATACATTGCGAAGATACAGTAAGTGCGTAACTCCAATTGCTTTGATGCAGAAAATGCCCAAACACAAAGGTAGCTTGCCAATCGTACAAATTTTTCTGCATTCACCAGCTTCTTGTTGATGTCACAACAGAATCTTGCGCAGAGAGNGGCGAAGAGCCCCTAAAAATTTTTGGCCCCGCTGGAAAAATGTGTTGGAAATAGTTTAAAAATTTTGGACATAGTTTTGAAAATTTGGGCCCCTCTCAGCAAACTCCTCGCCCCACCTGGTGTCCTAAGCTAGTTACGGGCTTGACTGTGACTAATTGATAGTGGGGTTTTTGAAGACACTGAAACGATCCTATCAACATCGCAATCCATAGTTGTTGCGCTGTAACTGCTAATATAACTATCTAATTGTATAGCTTGTATTTACAAAACATGCATTCATATCCATAGCTTGCAACTGTCTTGTGACCCAGGGGTGTAGTGCTAATAAAAGAAGTGTGGGAATGCACACAGACAGCTAGCCATTTTCAACAGCATTTCAAACTGATTTTTAAGTGAGTGTTTGATGAAGCAGCCTGTTCAGTTTCATTGCACTACAAACGAAAACATTTACAGTCGCTTAGGATGCTACGCCGCAAGAGATGGTTTGCCATTTATGCTACGTCTGGAGTTACACACGGGAAATCTGAGTAAAAACGCGTTCCCGCTCCACTCATATGCGTAGCCAGGGGGCCATGACCCCCCAAATTTTTAACATACCTAGTCATTTTGTGCCTTGAGAGGCGCTATCCCGAACAAAATACTGTTGGTCGCTTAAAATAAAAAAATTTTGAAACCCTCAGATTTCCCTCCCACTGGCCCACCACACCCCTGCTTATGACTCATACTTCAACAAAACTTTTCTGTAAACGCAGAATTCTCCAACAACATCCAGGAGACAACCTGCATGTGTTCGTTAAAGCTTTTTCATATTCAGCACCTTTCGCTGATAACCATATTTTACCTGCATGGACCCGGTTTCTGCAGACGCTTTGTCACTATTGTGAACTTTCTCAGAAACCAAAACTTTCAATTACAAATATGGGCGCAATTTGGTGGGGCACACGGGGGACGTGTCCCCCACTTTTCAGACGGTGGGGATATAATATGCTCCCCACACTTTTTTCTCTTCAGGTTTTGTATTTGGAGAGATTTCAAATAGATGGAAGGCCACACATAGCCAAGTTGATATTAAAACAGAGTTTGTTGTGGTATCACTGGGTTCTGTTTCTTTGTAAATTTTAGCTTCGATAAAATGATTTTTAGCATTTTTCAAGTTTCTAGAGACTGCGAAAGATGGTTGACTGTTTCTGTCCGTAATTGTACCCTGTGTGGTATACTGCTAGAAAGTTTATTTTCTTGAAACAGTGTAAGTTTTACGGCTGCGCATGTGAGAGACCACAGTACAGCCATGATTTGTTTTGTGCAGAAATGTAACTGGCTTTGCTGTAACGTTGGTGGCAGGGATCAAGTTTATGGGGGGGACGGGGGGGACATGTCCCCCTCAACTTTTGAATAGGGGAGGACATAATTTCCTTTGTCCCCCCCAATATTTTGTGATAAAAAATAATGCAGTTGTGCAAATGTCATGGTTATTTTACTTTTATAAACGTTTCCCCAGCATAAAGCCAGGGAATAAATAAGAAAAATGAACATTACCACTGGACTATCTGTTGTGGACACAGTATAAAGATTTACTATGTAAACTAAACTGAATTTTCATGATTGTTGTGTTGGTTAATTTGAAATGCCAAATAGGTGTGCACATAAACTTCGCTCAATCACGAATACCTGCGCTGGTCTGTAACCTGCAATCAGAGTACGGCTGCCACCAGGCGCGTAGGCAGGGGGGATAACGGGACAATGTCCCCCCAATTCGAAAGTTTTCAGGTTAATAAAATATTTGAAGTATAATTCAAAGAAATACTTCAGTGCAAATCAACGAAACTGCCTTCAAGGAACGTATCCTACTTCAACTTCTAGTCGCATACAAACTTGTAGCTTATCTGACCTTTTGTAATCGATGAACCGCAAGTAAAACCAATTGGAGTAACGCTTTTTGCAGCTGTTTCTGGCGCACCAGCTTGCTGTATCCGGCCTAATAGTTACGTAAGCTTCATTTCAAGACCATCGCAAACTTCTCCTTGATAGCCGAGGTGTTAAAAATATAATCTATCCTCATTTTCAATGTCAGCGTAGCCTTAAATCAATTATCGTAGATTTTTGTTTTTGCGCAGTTCTAAAACTACATGCGTGAATATGATGGTGATATACATTTTATATGTCTTGAAGCTAAAAATTTGGCTAAGAAGTGATTCAGTTTCAAAGTCTTCTTCATTGCGCCATGGCCACTGTTTAGCAACAATAACATTCATTCTAGATATTTATTTGTGATGTCATGTATTATGACGGTTCAATCACAATTATGTGGAGCCTTAACCTTTTCATTAATGGTGTCCATTTGCCTTGCCGGCGAGTAAAACATCAATCTTGTCAAGATATTAGACTCTGACCCAGTGGCGTATCAACCATTTGGACATTCTGGATTTATCCAGGGGNGGCAGAATCAGAATGGGGCGGAAAAAGTCGGCCTGAAACAGTGGCGTAACTAGGGGTTTNAGCCAGGGGGAAAAACTTTGTTGAAGGGGGCCCATTGGCCACCGTTTGGGTATGCAATAATTTTCGCAAAAACTCAGATACGTTATTCCACAAAAACAGAAAATGTTTGTTGGGTGATGTAATGAGGTTCAATCGGGTAAATGATTTTAAGGTAGAATTTCGCGATTTCACGTAACATCTATCTAAAATTGATACCCATCAGTGACTTGTGACTGGCTAAACTAGGCTTATGATTTGTTGTAAGATCCACCGCACTCATGGCGTAGCGAGGTGAGATGGCGCCCGGGGCAAGAAGTAAGTTTGGCGTCCCCTGTTCGAACCTGATGTCTTTCGGAAGCAAATGTGGTGTATTGAAGAAAGTGCTTGTGACATTGTTGGGACTTTTCGGCGCGGCGCCCCTAGTCATTCGGCGCCGCCTTCAGTGATTCGGTGCCCCCACAGTGATTCGGTGTCCGGGGAATTGTGGCCCCCTTTCCCCCTCGTTACGCCCCTGACCACAACTGAATCTTAACTCCTGAATTAATTCTACTTTTCGTCTAAGCACCAAATGCTAGACTTAATGATTGGTCATGGGGATAGATTCCGGGAACTGCCTGAATATGCAACAAACAAATGTAGTAAGTCCAAAACGGAATTTTTTGAGCAGTTGATTGATCTCTCCGCATCAGTGATAAAACCACATTCATTTAGCAACTACTAAGAAAATACCGCCAAAAAATTTATCTAAACATGGAGCTGCACACCAAACAATTACAACGTGTGAATAGTACAGTAGCAGCCCAATTCTGGCCCCCTTCAAAATGCTTACCGGGGCCTCCCCAATAGAGATTTCTACAGAAAATATTTCTAAATCGTTGCTGAACTAGCGTTATTGTTCGTCAAGATTTAGTTGTCACTGTAATTAATCTATGGTAGGAATACTCAACTGGCGGACCGTGGTCATACAGCAAAACAAAAGAAATCACTGTATAGTGGCACAGTAGCACACATGAAAAATATTACATAACAATAACCATGAAAATATCATAAATAATGTCACATCAGTGACAGTAATCGCAAGTCACATTATAGTAGTAGCAAAACGGCTTGGAGCGAGTCTTTTGACATGCAAAGGCCTTTATAACATCTTCCAAATCTAGAGAGCGCACACATGAAACTTCGATTGACAACATGGCTGTGAGGATAGTCTGCTATCGATTATACGATACCTGTTGAAGGTTTTGATCAGCTTCAGTTTGCTGAAACTCCTGGCAACAGTATGGGGGGAGTTTAGCATAATCCGAAGTGCAAGAAATACGTTAGGATAAACTTCATCAAGACGTGTCTTGAGAACAGAGGTTAACAAAAGGAATTGAGTCTTTAATCATTGTCATTTAATTAGCGACGATTAAATAATTGTTTAGAGATGTTGTAATGAAATGCAAATGTTAACAAAAATTTCCAGTAAATCAGAATCAAACTTCTCGTACAGTTATTAAAACACTGATACCAAAGGAACAAACCTGAGGTCGATGAAAGCAATGCGCCACGATAACGTTTTCTCTCATTAGTGCTAAGATAATTTTGCTTGAAAAGCATGCACATTTTTACTGGTCGAAATACGCATGCATAAACCTTTCTGATGTCTAGACTTGTTAATCTACTGGTACATGGCAGGTGTTTAGATTAATAACATTTTTTATCTCATATAAGATATAAATGTTGACAAATATAGACCAAGGGTGCTTACGTTGACGCAACATCTCGGTTGGGTCAAGCTTAGCAGTGATTGCTAAATATACTCTTCTAACTACACTATTAATTCCATTTTGATGTCTGAACAGCAGGCTGCGCAAATGTGTAACTTTGGTTGTAAGCACCAAAGGTATCTTGCTTCTATGCAGTAAAAAATGCGAGACTGCCTGGGTTAGTCATAATAGATTTTTTTCACAACAATCACTACACAAAATCCATTGATAAGGCGTAAGTCTGACTTCTGGACGTATACAACTAGGCATATAGGCTAGCTTCACGTTCAACACTCCAAGCAATGAATGGTGATGCTTTACGCTCAAGCCTCAAATACGTTTATTACCCCACAAACGTACCAAAACTGATTAGGCGATGTTATTCTACGTAACAGTGGCAGGTACTGCTCTGTCTATAAATTAGAGGACAAAACAGAATACAGATTGATAAAAACCACTGATTTCTAGTGTTTCACATTTCAATTTGGGGGTTGAATCTTTGTTTGGGAGGCTAAGCCCCAGGGATGTAGTGCTAAAAAAGGGGTGTGGGAACGGCGTTCACAAAGAGGTGTGGGAACACCAAGCAAAATGGTCTGGGAACGCCGTTCCCACACCAAGTACATGGTAAGACTGCATCAAATGGTTCCAATGAAGTGAGCATTTGTCTATAAGAATTTCCACTGTGACATCAATGATGTCACCAACAGTAATTATACAACCATGCTACGGTGCTATACACGAGATAGCTTGTCATTTATTCATTTATTCTGGTCGAAGCGCTTCAAGTAACGTTCTTAGTGCAAAAAAGTGTGGGAACGCGTTCCCACCCCACTACACCCCTGCTAAGCCCACAAAAGCTCCTCCGTGGGGACGGAACTGAATTTTGAAGGCCCTGTGTCGCTAAGCGGTAAACTTGCGTATATTGGTCTGATACGGGTAATCGCATATTCCGGTTAAACACATACAAAAATTTTTGCAATTTGGTTGCGCAATTAACTGGATTTGTCTGCACTAACACCCGAAATGACCAGAAAACACACCGAGCAATTTTTGAAAAACTCTAAAATTAAAAACCAACTAAAATCAAAAGAATACTAACTACCGAAATACAAGCTGACAGGGGGCCCATTTTTTACATTTAGCCTGCCAGGGGGGCGGCGCGCCCCTGCCCCCCCGGCAGTTACGCCACTGGAAACAGTACATTGTAGAAACTATTCCGCACTTTCAAAAATATTTTGAGTACGAAGTTTTTCGTGGTTACTATAATTTTTGCTTCCTAAATTCATTTTCATCATAATTCTGTTGACGCGTCCACTTAAAACACAACTACTGCACTTTAGCCAAGTTTGCAAACCATACGCTTAATTCACGTTGCTTGTCTTGAAATAATAGTTTGATTGTTATGTATGGCTATCATTGTTACCTGTGATTAGATCTCAATCGCATACGTCACAAAGGAGCTCTATGATATACCGACATGACTTGATGCTCTGTGAAGTTGTTCGGTATTTGCGAGTGGCGTGCACTTACCGTAATAGATTTGAGCTTGGCTTGCAGTTTATCCAACGTTCAGTTAGGTTATTTCAACTATTTGTAAAGCATTTCAACCTGCAAATGAAGCGAGCGAAAAAAATGTATGTTCTTTCAGAAAAAAAGAGAAAAGCTAGGGGAGAGGAAGAATGAGGGCGCCATATTGAAGTTCGTAAACATCTCTTCGGACGCCATTTCATCAAACGGGTTGCACGAGGTTAGCAGTGCTAGCACCAGTAAATCAATACGGAAGTTGAGGAAGAAACAACGCCTGGCCAAATTAGTAATAATGAAGAAGCAGATGTTGAGAGCAATATAAGCAAAGCATATGCAGCCGAAGTTGGAAACGATGATACAGCAATTTTACCGAATGGTGTAGCTAGTTGGCCAGAACCAATAAACCATGATATAAGAGTTGAGTTAGTCAAAGCTGCACCAGAACGATATCTAAATAAAAAAGGCCCTTTCTTGTCGATGGTTCGATTTATAAAAGTAGGAGATAGTGAGAAAAAAAACTGAGTTGCCTGTCAGAGAAATGGTTTTGCAAGACGCTGAAAAACGGTGAGAATGTTCTTAGATCATGGTTGGTATAAAAAATCGATTCAGGATCATATTGCTTCTATTGAAAGTTATTTTGATCGGAAAATAATTGTTTATTTGTTTCCAGATCTTTCAACACTTTCTGGCATTTAAATCCTTGTTTGTTTCATCACGAAAATTTCCAAGTTTACTAAGATCGCTTAGATTTAGATAAATGGGCTCACACTGCGACTTCACATCCGTCAAAAAGTTGATAAAGGGATATAGGATATCATGGATAAAGAACGAGAGAAGTGGAGAGCCCTAATTCATATCATAGATGATGTCATCCTTTTTCTAAGCAAGCAAAATATTTCGTTTCGTGGCCATCGTGAAAATTTTGACTCAAAAAAGCAAGGTAATTTTCTTGAAAGCTAATTGCCAAATGTAATCCTGTCATGAGCAAACATCTTTCTGATATTCAAGTATCAGGAAGGCTCCAGATATGCTAGAAACCCAATGAAGGGCGCTAAAACTCGGATTATAGCCTAGTTTCCAAAAAAACTTGGGCCAAAATTGGTTCGTTGGGTTAGCGTCCAGGGCAAGGTAACTATAGCCAAAAAGGCGCGAAAACCTCCCCCCATTATGATGTCACCCACGAGTAACCCCAAACCCAAAACTAAAAGTGTTATTTTAATCTAAACTAGAAGACTTGCTGAATCAGTAGATGGTTTGAACAGCTCTCTAGCTCAATCGGCTGGCGAGTTATTGAATTGCAAAGTGGCATAGAATTTTGCAAAAAAAGTGACGCACGCGAGACTGAAAGGGTAGCTCGTCATATGTTTAATGTTGTGTTCGAGGTGGCTGGAAAACATGTAGCGAACACCTTTTCACTCCTATTTCACGAAATGCGATATTATACATTCGTTAAGCTTCTATTGCATGTCATGCTTGCAAAAAGTTAGTAAACCGGTTGAAATGTACTTTTTGCAATGACGTACTCCTCTTATCAGCATATGCATATAACGCATTTGGATTTTTGCACTGCGAGTAACGTACATAAAAATATTTTAGCAGTGATGCTGACCAGTGTAATTAAGCTGCACTGGAATCTAAGGATGGGGGGGCGGCAGAATCGCCGAAATCCAGGGGCGGCAAGCTGTGCTGCTACGCCACCGCTCTGACCTACTGTTCATAAGCTCAGTGCTTCAACTTTCATCTGATGTTAATTGCACCCACCCTATCCTGCAGTAAATAATTTAACTGCAACGAGAAGTGTCAGCAGCAAAATATTAACGAAAGTAGCAAGATGCGTTTTATATTGTAAGTGCTAAAGGAATTGACACTGCCATTATCTTACCGATAGTGAGATAACTTGTACAGGGGTGGATATTAAACTTTAGCGGCAAGCTCTCAGAAAAGGGCCCCAAAACATCGCCATTGCGAAAGGTAGATGTGGGATTACGTAGATAAAAGAGTTAAATTTGTTTCACAATTAAATTTATGAACTAAAGTCAAGAGCATAATATACATACGAAAGGAACAAAAATATGTAACCTTTTGCAGCTGGTCATTTGAAAGCTGCCTCCTTTGGCACGTCTTCCCATAATTTTTGCTTTATTTTGAAAAACATATGACTTGCTTCAGAGCTTAAATGCGGCTTTAGTGTGATACATAACCTTTTTAACTAAACAGTGGTGCAAAGCTCTCAAGAGGGGGCACGGTATCTCTGGAAAAGAAGGGGCCGAGGCGACTGCCTCGTTATCCTTCCTAATATCCATCCCTGAGCTTCGAACCTGTTTTGTTGGCAAAGCATATGTGACAAAATGAAACTAAATTTGAATTTTTTCCCTTTAAATTGTTTGAGACTGCTAAATTTAACTGACTTCATTGAAATATAAAATGGCATTAAACTGTGAACACAATTGTATCCACAATATTACAAAACTTGTAGACCATGGCTGCATGTAAAGATAGCTTAGCACTGCACGTACTTAAATTTGTACACATCACCGGCTTCCAGAAAATGCAATAACATGTCTGCGGAATTGGATGCCTTAAACGAAGTAAGTTTAAAGTAGCTACAAAGGTTTAACGGCATAAGTTGAACATAGCCAAACGATATTACGGATTATCAAAAATCCAAACATTTTTCAAAGGCGGTGAAAGACTAGCGTTTACGTTTATCAACTGCATATGTGAAATAATCGCTCAAAAATTAAATGAAAACGGGATCCACTTCTTGTATACGCGAAAGTTTTGTAGAAGGCCTACTTCGTCGGAAGTCATTGCCTCAGAGCAAAGTATCTGCTCGGCTTCGATTCAACGTGCTGTGTTGGTGTACATCAGAAGCGTGCAGATACAGTATAAGAAGCGCAATCGTAATGTCGGCCGCGATGACCTCTTGCTCACCTGCAATATTGGCTGCAAAAAGCATATTGCAGATCGTGCGCTTATAGCAGTGTATTTTATTTCGGAACTGACCAAATTTCAATTGATTATCACAATTTTTAGCATAATTATGTCCATGTAAGCCCAACAGTCAGAATTAATGTGTTTTCCTAGTAAATGCAGATATCTAGATATAGCACCCACCACGACCATGGGCGTAGCCAGGGGAGGCACTTGGGCCATGGTAACCAAAATATGTAAATTCCACAACGTGTGCCCATTTTGCCAATTTTACAAAAAGGTCGCACTACACTTGAATGAACATGATGGCGTCATCGAAACGCAAACAATAAGGATTTGTCCCCCCCAAAGTTTTTTAGCAAACTCGGTCCCTGGTTAGTGGTCACGTATTCAGAAACAGACAGCGTAATGATGCTAGTGTGCGAGAAAATTACATTTTCAGGCAAATCTCTGCGAAGCTTTTGCCCAATACAAAAAGCAGCACTGTCGTGCTGCTTAGTTTTAGGATGGGCAGTTTTGCAAGAGTGTCTTCAACCATTAGTAAATAGGATATCAATCAGAACGCTGTAGAAATATCTACATAGCTATATATCGAGCTACAGCTCAAAACGTAAGGAGTTGACTAGGAATTAAAGATAAAATAGGCTATACATTTGTCCTCACTTCTTGTAATATCGCGAGTCTCGCGACAGTGGTGACTAACAAATCCAAAAAATATTTTTTCCGTTACTCTTACACTTTGCGTTTGTGCTGAAGGCATTGGTTCGCTTGTCATCTGATTTTGAGTTCAACCAAACACACAATGTAGCAATGTTTTCATACAAGTGCGAAACATTTGCTGTACAGGTACGTGACGCCTAATTTTGCTGGGCATTCTTCTTGTGTTAATGCAGGTGAAACTTGGTACGTTTTTGCCAATTCAACGTTGTGCATTTTGATTTCTGTTTAATCTCAAATATATTTTGGTGTCGTTATGCAAGTAGAACTCTTAGAATGAAATTTTGGCATTTATTTCATCTATTAAAATCTGACGTTAAACCTGAAAAATTTGATTGTGAAAAGACTGAGCCAAATGGAATCACTGACAGAAGTCACAAGACAACAGTCACCAGACGATTAGGTATGCAGAAATTACATTGTAGGCTAGATGGTATGTGGGTATGTATGCAGGGACCGACAAGAGGAGATTGAAAGGGTACATCCTCCACCCACCAGCAGTAAAAATAGATTGATGAAATCATTTTGTGAAGTAGACTACGTTAATTTTGAACCAAACTTTTTGCCAATGGTAAGAGGATATCAATTGAAATTTTGGTTGGAGTGGTGCTGTATGCATGATGCCCAGTAGCATTAAAAAGATTTGTAGCCTTTTCAAAAAACGGAAATGTGCAAGAAAAATTTGTACCGTCTTTGGAACGTTAAGCAACTTCAACAAGACATCAAATCGCGCTTAAGCCCATACTTCTTATAAAATGCATGAAAATTGATGTGTTCTACTATAAGAGTGACATGCACTCTTATGTACTATGATATGTACTATCAGATATGCACGTGCGACCAATGCTATTCAGTATTTTGTGCACTCCAACTGACAGCTCTGACAAAACCCAGTCGATATATTCTACTATATTGCTGTGCTTGTTTGTATCCAAATACGATATTTAATGCAAGCAGACTGAACTACAGTACCGTGCCCAGCAACAAATTTTAGTTTAATTTGTAAATCATCTGCAAGGATAAAGCAAAGCGTGATTAGTGTTGCTTTCAAAACACCTCTAAAAAGAAGATTGGGAATCTGTATTTATAAAACTTCACTTCTGCATCGACCCGATGACTATATTGATTTCACACCAAGCTGTCCCCCCCACATTTTACAACAAAATTGCGCCCATGATTACAAGTAGTGTGCACAGCATTAGCTACAAGTATAGCCTACATTTAACTACAAGCAGTCTACACAGTATACAGAGTTGCCCACATTTAACTACAAGTAGCCTACACAGTTCTGCTTCTGCTTGAACTGCACTGCTCAAGAAACAAAGGCGGGTCTAGGACAGTTCGGCGA
>JGI24158J21664_10000506_pt1 | contig 36210 bp, 18 predicted proteins | sample Ectturendosymbi3_FD_21664 | JGI IMG/M metagenome (IMG submission 21664) | reverse complement strand
ATTTTTTTGAGCGCCAGTGAAACAAAGAGTTTTTGTAGTACAGACTTGAAACTTTGGAGATGTCTGCTACACAGGCTTGACCTAATGTAGCTGAAGTCTAAACAAAATTTGGAAGTTATTCGATTTTTGGTGATGACCGTTTATTTTGTGTCACCCTGTACATACAAAAAAGCTGAAGCAACAGTCTACTACAACGACCAACAGTAAACACGAACGTAGATACCCTGGGGCCACACTGCACAACAGATTAATTATTACCAGACGCAGCACACAGCTCCACCAGCTATTTACGTTTGCGCAATCTCAGACAACATAAAACAAGGGCATGGCATGCTATCTCTGTACAAGGCACCAGAACCTGTTTAGAGTTCACCTGGACTGTTTCATGCTACTGTTGCGATCGGAAAACCCGAGCGGCAAGTGCGCTTCACATTGTGGCAGCAAGCAACAATAGAGATCACGTGCCATGATCACTCTACTATTGCTTGTTCGCGGAACATATATATGGGTGTTGCTCTTCGCGCACATCCCGTTCGTGGTGAATCGCACATTCAACGCAACGACAACGGAGAGGCTGCAACACTACCACTGTGCCGAAATCAGGGTTTACCAAGTATGCATTATGCATCAACAATTAAACGTTCACAAATCTTGCACGAAGTAACCGAATTAAACCTGATATGTCGGAACCAATCTTTACAGCCCGTTATCTACCGTCAATAAAATGACTTGTATACCAAAACAAACGGTGTCACCGCAAACCCACGCAACCTTACCTGTATTACTGCATCGTCAACGCACGTAACAGGTTGGTACGTGCGAATAGTGACGTACTTCGGCAAATCACGTGCATCAATGCAAAAATTTTCTTCGTAGTACAACTGTTATCAAAAATATAATATCGTTAACGTGTACTGATTGAAGCGCAAAACGAGCTATTTGCTATTACGGAGAATCTCAGGCCACCTAATTTTTTCGGTAGCATCCCAAGGTTGAAAATCTGTTATAAAACAGATTTTATAACGATGCATAAACTTTTCTTTCAGTGAGTTAGGCAGCGCCTATATTTAAACAAACAGCTCTCAAAATACAAGTGGCCAATGAGTGACAACACGTAACGCCGTTCGGTAGATATACCTACCATAAGTGGCCGGAGTTACATTTTTTGACTCCGACCATACTCCTGTTCTTAAATTTTCTAATTCGGATCCGGGTCTGACATTTTTCCAAATTTGAGAATCCGACCCCTGTTCAAACTCCAGCAACCACTGATCCAACCGAAATTCAGCAATTTTTTTACTTAAGTAATGACATTTACAAAGACCACGCAGAGTCCTACGGACGAAAATATAGTGACTGTAGACCCTGGCCTATTTTTTAAAATTGTTCGACTCCGCACCCGGATCCGAAAAAAAAAACGCAGAATCTTGCCGGAATCGACTCCGGCACTCCGCATCCGTGGCCACCTCTGATACGTACTGAAGAGTACCCTTGGAAAAACTTCGCCGGATATTTGTGAAGATAGCAAATTACATACATTTGTTGTCGCGAATCCAGCAAACACAAACTGATGTATGCAGATGAGAAAACCGTTTGTTGGGACTTGTATAACACAAACACCTTCGAAAGAAAAGTTAGCGAGGTATGTGTCGTTGCTCTATGAAGACCGCTTATTAAGTGTAAACATGATTCATTACGATGTGACTTTGAAATTTTTTTAAAAATAAATATTTGGGAATAGACGGAAAAAATTTTTATTCGGATCTTGTTGTCTTGTGTTTTTTGAGACAGAAATTTCGTTGAATAGCATATTTCTTTGAGAAGTTTTAATCTCAGAAAAACACTCGTAATAAACAAAAATATTACTCCTTCGCTTCGACGCCCCGTAACAGCAAATACACCACTGGGTTGAACTCATCAACTATTTACGACGCTCCAAGAAGCTATCGAACTAAGAAAAAATTGAGATATGCGGAGTTGGGAAACTTCATAATAAACAGTGAACTGCGGATTAAGCCTTAAAAAATTTCAGAATAAGGAAACACGAAGCAAAAGATGTGACCACAGAAAACGCCAAGATTGAAACGTTGGCATATTTTCTTAACTTGCAATGCACCCATGTTCCTAATTTGTTTGGATGAACGAGTTGGGTCTCCTCTACTCCAAACAAATGCAACAACAAAGTGCGATTTGCGCTTAGCATCGAGTGAGCAGACTGTAGCGTTGAAATTGCACGAGTCGAACCAGTAAATTGCCATCGTACTGGGACTGACTATTGTCTCAGAAATTCTATCTATCCCAAACGAAAAACAGCAATGATTTTTTTAACTTTTAATGCGTACTGTTCGTTCAGCAACGCTGGAGCTGTTACTCCGACAGATAAGCTTGCGTAGCTCATCCGTAAAAGTTGTTTTCTGCTGTCTCTGCAAAGTAACGCCTTTATGTTTCTGCAACAGACCCAAGATGACCATGGTAGCAATGACAGTTGTTTTGGATTGATTGCGACCACTGTTTGTCGTCTGCAGCCAGATTTTGCAGGCAATGTTTTCTCCATAATTGAGTTTAAGAGAGCCACGTGTATGTAGGTGGTCACAATATGTGCATTATGAAAATTTGCGGTTTTGTATTTGCTTTGTTTATCTGTGCCAAACATTTTTAGGGCGTGGCGGCGCTCCTTGACACAGTAGGTGGACACGTCCTGCAAACTTCCACCCAAGCGTAGAAAACATAGTTAGCGTACAATTTTCTAACAACTCCACTGCATTATACTACACCATGTTTTTTGAGGTGTTTTAGGGACCCAATTCGGGTTCCTAGATTTGAAAATCGGGTTCCTAGAATCAGAGAAAATCGGGTCCCTACATGTCCATACCGGGTACGTAACATTTTCCTTAAAAAACTGCACTACACCAAAGATATTTTTCCTTAGCAAGCACACACTTTGCCTGAAGTATTTTATGGAACAATTACAAATGAAGTGTGACAGTATATTATTTGAAATCCAACGGGCCGCAGCCCTTTGTTTCTGTTCTACCGACGTCCATAATCCTCGGCAGTAATTCGTGCGCTTTTCTTGCTATCTTTAAAAACTTTGAATTTCGAAATCCTTTCAGAAATGTGATGTATGAGTGGTTTCTCTGCATCTGCGACTTGCCCTCATTTCAGGCTTTGTTCGGGACTTGTGCACAAACAGCATTGTCACAAATGCGAGTGCAATATCTTTTAAGTCATGTAAAATTGCAATTGTTATTTTTTCAAACACCACATTAAAATAAAACGGTGTCATCTAGAATTTTCAATGTTTTTACAATATAGTCAGCTGTTGAGTTTGCCTCGTTTATAACTATCCAACCATTTTTGATGCTTGAAATGTTTTTATTGCTATTGGGCACTGCAGTCAGGTTGATTCAGGTTTCAATCTCTAAAAACGCAGGAACGCACACCTTGGTATACACTAACTACGACACTTGAACGGTCGGCAACAAACGGCCAGCAAATCCAGCAAGGATAGTGGCATTAAGTAGGAACTTCCCAGTGACAACCCGTGGCCTGGCTTTTTATTATTCGCATCACTTTCATGACGTGGTATTATCAAAAAACTCGTATGTCTTGCTTAGGCCCATCTTACTTTGATTCTTGAAAAATCTCAGGTACATCAGCATTTAGCGTCAATAAGAAAACAATATGAACGCCTAAGTACACTGAACAAAAGGAGTAATGGGGTGGTGTTCGGAAAATTAGCGCTAATTTATGCAAAAAGATGAATTCCACAGAGGCAATGAATCGCTACTTTCTGCACAGAAAGATATCGGAAAAGGCGAGGGTAGCAATTGGGCACGACAAGAATTGTGCAGCACAAGACTACAGCTATAAATTTCATTATAAATTTGAAACTTCAATTGTAAATGTTCGAATTACAAGATTGTTTCCAAAGCGCTATGAAGTCAAGTGTTGATCGCAGTGTGGCAAATCACAAATCACACATGCGCATTGCCACGAAAAAATATTTTGTGCTTTGATTAATTATCATACAGCAGTTACATAAAACCTAAAGAATCAACGCCTGATGTTTTGATGCCTTTTTCCAGCACCTTGAAATTTTTGTGTGAGACAAAAACACGAATTCCATGATGTTTCAAAAACAAGACGAATGGCAAATTGCTGAAATCGTTGAAAGATACAAAGAAAACAAATCAAAATTTGGCTTACCGGCAGGAGTACTCGCAAATAATGTTCCAGGTGGATCATGTGGTCGTACATAATTCCTGGGCAATTATAGTTCATGGAAGATGCTATTGGAGTGGCGACTTGTATGACTGGGTCGTATATTTTGGAATAAACAGATTTCATGAAATCCGTTGGTGGAATGTTAGGAATTCCCTTACTTACAACATGATCCAACACAATGTCAGGCTTAATCCCCAAAATAAATGCGATGTCCCTGACACGCAGAAGAGTGACATCGATCAGCTGTTCAGTACTTGCGACTTGATGCGGCGTGGTCTCAATGTTATTTCCACGTTTAATTTTTTGACACTTGACGCGGAGCTGAATGTAGCCGATTCGGCGTTTGCTGAATCTTATCACCGTATGCTTATTGCGGCCACGTGACAAAGGCCCAGCAAGATATCGCTTTGGCACGGCCATGTCTACCTCCAATATTCCGTGGTAATTGCCTCTTATTTCAGGTTGCGAAGCATCGTCGAACATATTTTCGCTGGTTGGTTTATTCAAATTGCTTTCGTGGCAACCTTGATTTGACAGCAGTTGTGTTAAGTCAGTATGGTTTTCCAATAAGATTGATTGATGTGCAGAGAAGTCACAGTTTGAAGAAGGGTTCCTGAAAGCACCATCAAACTTGCCGCATGCACCGCCTGCTGAAACTCCATGACTGGCATCAAGGTCCCTTGCACTTCTAGACTTGACCAAGTTGTCTTCAGCTTTTCCAGTCTGCACAAACCATGTTTTAAGCGTGTTCGCTTCTACGTGCTTTTAACAACGGTAATGTGCACTCACCCTAGATTCCGGATTTTCCAAAACAATCAAATTTGTCTTCCCCGGAGTGGCAAGATTGATTGCCAACGCTTCTGAATGGCCGTGAGTTGCGTTATCCCTATCTACAAGAGAAAATAGCAACACGTAATGGGAGTATTGAGACTCTTGGCTTCATACACAAATGCACTGAAACGACATTACTTAGTTTTTTCCACATTTATAGTCGAAACCTGCGACAAGTTTCACCCCGGGCAACGATATATTTCAATATGAGTGCAACATACCATATTAGAACCATCAGGAGTACAACATTTCAGAGTGTAAATTTGAAACCATTCGTAAGTGGAAACAGGACACTGAATAGATGCATTAGGCAAGAGTGAACAAAGGTTTTATTGAGATGTTGGAAAATAATATATTTAATATCCTATTTGAATAAGAGCCGAAAATGCTGCATCAGTAGGTGAAATATAGACTCAGTAAACGTCAATGTCTGAATCACTGCTGTGTAACGATACCTTTCGATAAAGGTTTTACTCTTGAAAGAGAAAATGGAATAAAATAATGATTAAAAACTACTATTGTATCTTCCATGAAAGAGGAGTTTTACATCGACTTCTATCTTCTTGCTTGCCATGGTCATGACAGTTTTCACTACACAATAAACGTGCTTAAGTACAACTTTATCCAAGATTAGCTCATTTCGCGATTATCACATAGAGTTTAGCTTTTTTCTCGCGTCTGTTAGAGTTAGAAGATCCCGCCTCCATGAATTCAAGAGATACTGCGTAGTAGATTGATATGATTTAGTTCACCTATGTCCAACCCACGCCCCGCATGCGACCAGTTTACATTTTCGCTGCAGTATAAGTAGCCTATATACTGACAACCTGTCCTTATTTTGATAATCTTAAAATTGGCATTTTCGATGCAGGTGGTCCTCAGTGCCACTTTATCAAGTCACTATTGTGTGCTGGGAGTTTTCCAATGCCCACTGACACCTTGGTGCAAAACTTTGTACTAGTTTTCTGATTTCTACCATTGTTCCATTGGCACCAAACTTGCCTATGAAATTACACTTACGGAGTGGTTAAAGGCGCCAACAATTGCTATAATTGCAGTTAAGGATTCGAACGCTTTCTGTAGATTAGCTTAAAATGAATTTAGTTTGCTAAGATCAAAGCAAGTCATTGAATATGCGGCCCTTATTAATTTGTCATTCGATGTGCGGCCCTGGTTAAAACAGCAACATAATTTTCGGCTCAGTAAGCAATTTCGGTTGGACATATCTGATTTAGTTCTGCTGTGTCTACTGGCCAAAATAACAAATTTCTAGACAACACGCGGGTCACGTAATAGAAACTTGCCACGGAACAGTGATTGACCCACTAACTGGACTCTGGACACCCTACCCTGACCCACCGGTCGATGTTGTTACAGCCAAAGTGTGGCGACTTACAATTGCGATCATTCATTCTATTGTATTGCTAATACCTGCCTATTTGATAACCGACGAAACAATGCTAAAAATAAATCTTTCGAGCAGTAGAAAAATACAACATGCATTGATACTGCAAAAAGAAGAACTGACATAATTATGAGCGCACATCTCTCATAACGCTAACCACGATGTGACTTAAAAATAAAATTCGTAAACTTAGTTAATTATTAACCAAAGCAATGACAAATCTATTCCCGATCCTGTTAGCTTGTGTTGAGTAATTAACTGCACATCCCAGTCCATTGGCGGATCCAGGGGGCAATTTGCCCTACTCGAATGACCACGGCGCTTCCCTGAAATTGCCCCCCCCCCAAGATAGATGACCTTTTTAGTCTTTACTTTGTTTTTCTGCATTTTACCGCTCTACGCTATTGTGGTCATCTGATCTAGTAAAAAAACATATGGAATAAATAACAAGAATGCTTTACCATAGGTAATTCTATCACAACTAATGGGTCTTGTAACACCGTTGACCAATATAAATTATTTTGCAATGACAGAATTGTCCCGGTTCGGTCGGTATGTCATAAAATAATGTTTAGAATCAGAATAACAATACGCAATGTAAACGGTAGTCGTTGTGAACGAGCTTTCAGTTACAAACAAGTACATTGGTGAAATTGTAAATGAAAAACTGACATGGAGAGAGAACTGTAAACGGTTATATTGTGCTAAATCCAAATATGTTGGTGTAATGTATAAAGTTCAAAATTATGCTAGTCATCAAGCACTACATATGTTTTCCACAGCCTAATAAAATCACGAGTACAAAACGGAATTTTTGCTTGCGAAGTGCAACTTCATAATGTCGTCTATAGCCAATATTGGTTGCTTTAAAATTTAAATGCATCGATGAGATGTTAGAACACAAATGCAATTGCCAGTCATAAAAATTACTAGCATTTATAAAATCGATTACAGTTTATAACTAAAACACATCTACAGTCTTTAAGTGAGCAAATTTATGTGTGCAGCAAAATCTAGGAAATTTGCCTCAAATATTGATTTTTGACGATAACGTGACAACCACCAACGCTAGATGGCCAATCAAGGGCTCTAGAGATGCGAATTTTCGCCCAGCTTATTTTGAAAGAAAAAACATGCAAATTGCCACTTGAACTTTTTTATTAAGTCCCAATGACGTAACTGAAAAAACTTTTGACCTCTCCCAGTCGTGACGTCACAATAAGAACCAATTCAATCCCAAAACTTCCCATATTCATTAATCGAAATTACAAAACTTTCCATATTTTGGTGGGATTGAACAGCTTTCTAGCTCCATTGGCTGGCGAGTTATGGCCGGACATGTGCGGACCAAAAACGTGGCTTTGCGGGGCTCGTGGGTTAACTACAAACGGCAGAATGTATTGCAAGTACACCTTGACAGAAACTGGTTGTAGAAACATACAACCTGGAAGTCTCCATTATCTTAAAGTTTTAAATGAGCACGAAGATTCCATATACTTGCAAATAATGGTTTTATGCTTACATCATCACGCATACTTATAAACTTGTGGTGATTGACGCGAATTACTTCCGGAGTCCTGACTTGATATGACGTTATTGCGTGTTGCGGTCCTTGCGACCGTAACACAAATTGCAACAAAAGCAAGCTGCAATACGTGCCGACAAAATTAATACCTCTGTAAACACTCGTCCCACTATCAACTGTTTAACTTCTGCTCCGCCAGTTGGCTTCATCCTGTATTATTATTACAGTATAATAATGAATCCATGCTACAGGATTTCACAAGGAAACCAGGCCCATACTATCTTTCATACACTTTTTGATGCACCAAGTTATTTCATAAACAACTGCATAAAACTTGGGTAACGGTTGAAAGCAATCTATTTAATAAAGCAAATTTGTTTGGTCCCATAATAAAAATTGCTGCACCAATAACAACCAATACCCAATCCCTTGAATTATTGCCCAAATGGCTTCATACAACAACCTTGCACTATACCGGCATTTTCACTAGGAATTCATTCTGGCATTTAACTCCCGTTGAGAAGCTAAAAACTCGCTGTTTTGAGTAAAACGCACCCGGTCTGGGCTTACAATAAACAGGTTTTTAAACCATGAAGCTGCTTCTCGTGCGCTGATGATAACATCCGGGCTACACGTTTGAGGAGAAGTGCAATCGTAAAAATCGGAGCCAACAATGCTGAACTTCACGGCATGGAGAGTCCGGTTTTACGAAGGACGAAACTAGCCATTGACGTTTTTGTGTGTATGCGTGAGATATCATTCTTTTAATTTTGAAAAGTACGACCTTGTCGCAACGATCGCTTGTTTGTTTGAAGTAGCTGCGACAGTTGATCTGAATGTTTCCTTCTACCCGTTCACATTGTCTCATAAAGTGATGCCGCTGTAGCAGAGAAGATCAACTAAACTGTTCACCGTATTTAACAGTTACGAGTATTCCAACGTACCTTTCGGTTTAGGAACCGGTTCTGTGGAATCCAGATACATCGTTTCTACAGACAATGAACGTTGATTCTGCGCATCTGCTTCAGGATTTTCTTTACCATTCCAGCTTGCACCGGTGGGCATTGGTTGGCTCTCCCGTGCGGAGCTACTACCTTGAGCATCACTCTTGGAAACATCCACATACTACGCAGGAACATTTTGTTAGTCACAACACAAGACTTCGAAAATAAAGACAAGCAATAAGTGCCTTAATAACAAAGAGCGCAGTTCTTTTTCCGAAAAGTTATGCGCTTGAGTGCTTGCTGGAAACACTTTTTTCTGGCACAAGTAATAAACTTCGTTAAGCCTTTGCATGACCTTGACAATTCCTTAAAGCCAAAATTAATGAATTGATAAAAAAAGTGTGACGCACAATTGAGAAGCTTCACCTATCTCAGTGCAATCAATGCAACACGCCTGGCGTCATGCTGAACATTCGCAATTCATATCATGCTAACGTTGAACGACGAAAACAAACAGCCCCTAAAAGCAGTTAATACATAAGGTATTTCACGGAAACAAACTTCACGCAAGTGTTTGTGTAACAGCTAAATGAGCCTCCAAACTTTGAGATGCATTATATTTATACCAACTCAATAGAGCAGGTTTGTTCACCACAATATTCCTTGAATATAAGATGATTGGCGATTTCATAATCTGCGAAGTAAGAAGCCAAATACTGAATAGATAATTTAATCGCTGAACACGTGAAGTTTGACACAAAGCACTTTCCTGCATACCGAATCGCCATCAACAGTTACCTCAATCTCTAAAGGTGGAAGACTTTCCGCTGGGGAGGGCACGCATCGTTCTTTCTTCTTACAGTTCACAACTTCGGTGTTCTTTGCGCAAGTTCTAACGTCATTGTGTTTTGTTCTCTTAGAATGGAAGGCATTTTGTTTCGCTGCGTACGTTTTCAACGGTTTTGCTCGTTTGCGACCGCTGGAACAGATTAACTCGTATTCGGCTTCGTCCGAACTTGACATACCAGGTGGTGATTTACATCTTTCATCTAAGCTACCGGTTGGTAAGTTTCCATCACGAGCGTAGGGTTCAGCAGCTGTAACCAATTTACTAGATCCGGGAACGGAAGCGTACACTGAAACATCGTCAGTATGCTTCAACACGTTGACTTCACCTGGTTCATCCGAAACACCTGCGGTGAGAATACCCGCTTCAGAATTTTCTCCGTTACCAGCACTTCTCTCCTGTTCGCCGTAAGCCCAGAGGGGATTAATACTTCTATCAGCACCAAATCCGGAAACCGATGTCGACAAAATCTTTTCATGGCTTTCAACCAACTTCACATTTGTCTTGCAAGACGAGACTTCACCAGGGTGATGCAAAACGACCTCGCTACGCGCACTGCTATCTTCTACCGATAAAATTCCATTCTCCTCCGAGCCGCATGGCTGCAAAACATTGTTCTCGTCAGGATACATTTCTTTTAATTGATCACAGCTGTTTCCTTTCCGTTCTTGTGATTTATCCAGAACGTCGTCACTTTCCCCAGAGCAGCTGCCATCACTTTCATCTGACGAAATAGACGGTAAAGGCTTGCGTGGGACCCGCGTCTTTTCATGCGGATAAGCGTTTGAATGCAAACCTTTTTTGCTGCTTGAAAACGATGGGAAACCGCGATCACTGTTTACATTCTTAACATTATTTTCATTTATTAGTGAAGGCTTTGGAAGCTTTTCCGCATGCTGTTCGTGACACGAAGACTGTTCAATACCGTCAGGCAAAAACAACTGAGACCAATCAAAGAAACTGTTGTGGTCACCCTGTTCTTTACTGTCAGCAAGTGAGACTTGATTGTGCTGCTCCATGGAATCGGTTCTTAGGTACTGCACTCCATCGCCTGCAACACTGCTGTCCGTATAAATCTCATCTGTTGGTGATTTATCTTGCGAATTGACTTGGACGTTACGTTTTCCATTGCCAGTCGTTGCTTGGTTATTGTTGGTAAGGCCACGTGACCGCTCCGTCGGGTGACATGACGCCAACTCGCTGGAATTGAGTTTTTCATCAAGTTTCAAGAAACATGCTGTCTTGTGTTTACCATCTAACCCGACGGACGAACTGTCGTTTGGCGTAAACATTCCATCCGACAGTTCACACACCACTTTAGCTTTTTCTAGAAGCTTCTTCTTCCATCCTTGCCTGTTATCACGAATTGCAGCGGTTTTCACATTGCCGGAATCGGAAGTGAATGCAATCGGTGATGTATTTAACGGTTTTGAATGTGGCAACTCACGCACTTTGTCTTTGTCCACTGAAGAAATTGCAGAACATTGCACTACTGTGCTGACACTATCAGTTGTATGAATTGACGTCTCGGTTGACACCACCGTTGAAAGGTCTGGTTTAGAACAGCTCGAGTCAGGTTTTTCACCTAGTGACACGACGCGGTCCAACCATGGCTCTTTTCCAACTGATCTAGTTGTTCCAGAATCACATGAATCAGAAGCTTCGGGGTCTGTCGTTATTTTCACGTATAGCTTCGGCACGTTGGAGTTTTTTCCGCCGCCCTTCGCACCTGAAGTTTTCAGGGTCAGTTTTTTTGTACCGAGCTTTGATGCTGAAATTTCACTCATTTCAGAGCAACGCTGTGAAAAGCACGTATCAAAGTCTTCAAACACAACCGTATCCCATGCCAAAGATTTGAATGGCCACGAGTTCTTGGTTGATTCGTTCCACTTTTTTACCGAGGTTTCTTCACGGTCGTCCATTGACGATTGCAAGGAACCGTCACTGATGTTTTCCAAATCAGAACACCAGTCTTCGTCCAAAGTTAGAAACTCAGGGCTATGTCGGCCACCTTCACCCGACACGGTTTTCGTTGCATGCTGATGTGTAAACAATCCACCGACCTCCGGCCTAACCTTGCACAATTGTACGTTCCTTGGAATGGCAGCCACGCTTTCAGGATGTGACGCACAATGGCTCTCGTTAGTAATTTGATCTTCGACAAGGGGAAATGTCAAGCACCGCTGGTTTTCGGTGGCGTTACCCGATTCAAGCACTATGTTGTTTACAACGTTCTCCAGCTTTTCTTTGAGGGCAACCTGAACGTCGGTCGACGTTTCTCTGTAAAGATTTCGGGCAAACCATGTCGCGTGAGTTTTTTCTAACTTATCCTGCAACCCACCAACAAAGTCATTTGAGCAAGCATGGAGATGTTGGTGGTTATTCCTGCAATGTTTCGTCCACTCCTCGGAAACTAGTGCACTATCTGTGGGAAACAGCTTACTGGCATACAAACGTTCCGATGGGATAGGTTCTGTGTCTTCCCGACGTGCTTGCGTCATAGACTTCACTGCATTCGCTTGGTTGAAAGGTGCAAAAAGTGATTTTGCAAGAAATTCGTCTTCCGGCAATCGTTTTAGCACACCACCAGACATCGAGCCAGGCAGAGTATAACTTGCTTGCCCATAGTCGACTGGACTGGATACCGGTGACGTTTCGAATCTGTCACAAAGGAGATCGCGATTTCCGCCATTATAAATTACTACTTCTGATCGATTTTTTGCAAGGTGCGATGTGTGATTAAGGGTGGGTGCAAAGCTGGAACGCGACGTTTGGTCCGATCGTAGTTCATGCGTGTGTTCGTTTGTGTTGGACTGGCTCCACCTTTCTATTGTTTCTGATTCTGCATCATTTATGTAGCTCATTGGACCGGGTGCTGCGCATAATACAGCAGGGCTGTAGTTCCAACGACTAGTTTCACCCCAAGGGCTCTGAGAATGGAAATTGCCCGTACACGGCAGACTGCCACTGACACAAGCGTCAGCCGCGAAAGCTTCCGTTGTTTGTTGACGCGCTGTTGTTGAGAAGCAATCGTCCGGTACTGAAGTGTGCGAACGCATCATGTGTACAATATCATCAACAGATTGCGACGTGATTGCTTTTTGCCCGCTAAGCGACATATCCGCTTGCTGACTAATCGCATTATCATACTGCAATGCAGGCCACGGAGCAAGCAACCAAGGATAGCCACAAAAATTAGCAGGGGGCGCAAGAAACGCTGCGGGATTTTGCACGGGCGCAACAGCTGAAGCAAACGCCGGAGGCACTTGCTCGTGAAACACTACAGAATCAGGTGTTTCGATTTGTTTGGCCACGAATTTCACCTCTTGTGAGGCAATTCCAGCAGATCTGCCGTTGCTCTTCGAAGTCGAAATGTCATTCTGCAGAGAGTTCGTTTCACGACTGCTGGACCTCCTGTTATCCGAAATATCCAGACTAACACGAGAGCTTTCAGCAGTTGAAACCAAACCTTCGACAGAGGAAGTTTTCACATTCCCCGTCAAGCCTTTTTTCTGCGCAACTGCCGAACGGTTTTTCTTCGACTTTTTGTCCGAACGCTTGCCGTTTTTGCTGGAGGTTACGCGACACAAGTGTTTCGTTTCCGGAACATTGCGAGCACCTCTTGGATCTTTAGCGTCGTCGTCGTCGCGCCCGCAATCGCTCTGCTGCTTCGAAAACAATTTTTTTCGGGAGTTATGAGCGTGAGGCGAGTTGCTCGACCGCAGCTTCCTTATCGCTCTCCCGCTGTCGAAAGAGCCATAGTCCGCTTCACTTCCAGTGTCAGAGCTTAGAGAACTGCATTGACGCAATCGACGCCCTGGTTTGTCGGTTTTTGAACGTTTTTTCCGCACCCTTGGAACGCGTGCCGAGGAGTTAGGCGAACTGCTGCAGCTGTCTGCACTTGAAGAACGAACGAGACTTCCGCCAACGTAAGTTTTAGGATCCAAATGTTCAGGTGAACGTGTGTCTCTTTTCTTCATTCGCTTGTTTGAACGGAGTTTCTTCTTTTTTAAACGGAACTGTTCTCTACGTTCTGCGCTAGTCGAAGAGGACGAGCTTTCGCTTTCCGAAGAGCGTTGATAATATTTTGTGTTTTTTCTGGAGCGCACCATGACATTCTCCAGTCGTGACTTCACTGCACTGCTGCTCTGACTAGAATCCATGCACTTTTCAGTAAACGCTCGTCTGCCGTGTTTGCTTCGCTTTTCGTTTTGCCGAGTCCGTTCCTCCGATGAGTGACGGCTTCGACTACTTTTCGCAGGTTTCGCGGCGTAATTTCCACTGGAGCCAGTCCCGCGTACAGATGGATATGTTTCTTTTTTCACACCGTTCGGTGAAGCGGCTTTTCGCAGCAATGCCGGACAGGTATCGTTTTGTTTGTGTTTGTTGCGAACAGAGTATCCCAAATAGCCTGTGCCACCGTTTTTCCTTTCAGGGTTGCTGGAACTTGATGCTTTAGAGGAGTTCGATCGGAAAGTGGAAAAGGAGTCTGGACGTTCACGTGTCGCTGGTGAGTCTCTTTTTTCGTGCTTCGCAGTATCGCTCATTGCCGTACCACTATTGCTAGTGGTCGTAGTTGTTGCGCTCCCCTTAATCTTGGGTTCAACGTCATCACAACGAGAAGACCACTCAGGCATACATGACGCTTTGGTCAAACTTTCACGACCACTTTGATGCAGGCTTAAGCGCGCACCATCTACTGCCGTTGTCTGACTTCCACCGATCTTCCTACATCTCAACTTGTCCACCTTGTGTGAAGTGGTGGTTTCTACGGAAGAATGTGCTTTGTTCGGATAGGGATTTTTCGATTTGTCATCTTCTCCATTTTGTGAGCCGGACGGCAGATTGTCTCCGGGGGTTTTCGTATCATAAACCTTTCCATGCGACGTAGACAATAGACAAGCTTCCACCGAAACAGATTTTGTTACGTCGTCGCCAATTTCGCGCATGACGTTCTTGATATTCACCTGGAAACGTAAGGACAGCTGTTACTTATCAAATGGCAAATCAGCAACTACAGCAAGCAAATTTCTTGCTAAATCTCGTCTCAAACAGTGACAGGTTATTTCACTGATATTTTTTCAGGGACATGGTAGCCATCAACAGCAACATCATGATCACATAAACATGTTTTAACTTAGCTTCCGTGACACCCCGATTGTTAATTTGGAGCACGTTGCGCAAGCAAAACTTGCGGGAACTCATTAATGTCCACTTCAAGTTTATATTACTTATTTTGTTTGCTTGGAATTTTGACGAGATTATTTTTGTCTCGGTTTTGTTAAGACCCGTAACAAAACTAACAAAGTTTCTTCCAATATGAAGAGAAGCTGGTAAAAATCAATGGGTTGGTGAAATTAATGCAGAAATCAGTGATCGTATATTGAGTCAAAGTATCGGTAGTTACAGGTGGCTTAATTTAAGTGATTCTACCAACGAAAGACTATAAATTAAGCAAGTGAAGGCTTCAAACAAAATGAGTGATGTTTGAAACATCACAACATGTCGTATTGTATTAGGGCTTTACAGAACTTCACAATAAATTGTATCACATCCGAGAAAAGGTTTAAAGTGACATGTATCATATAACCATCATGTCAATAAACTGAAGTTCATTTCTTGTTTATCGATAAGGTAATATTTTGAAGCAGTCACGGACATGCGTAGCATTACTGCCTTGTTTACAACTATATAATAATTTGATCTTTTCTATAATTGATTAAATTGTGTTTCTACTTTGATCGAAAACTTAAAGTATTCTACCTCTAAAATCCAGTCAAGCCAAAGTTACTAAGCATTACTTGGTCCAGCACTGAAAACAAATTAGTCTCTTTGTAATGTAAAAATAATACATTTACCTTCATTTTTGTACAAAATACGATGACAACATTTAAAGATAAAGCAAGACAGCACGATGCACTATTCAGCTGATTCCACTTTTGCAAAAAATCTACGTAGTTTCTGGCTATTCAATCGTATTTTGGGGAACGCGGATGGATCTCTTAAAAGTGGCATTGCTAGTTAGAACAATACTTTTTACGCTTTGTCTGCTAAAAGAAGTACCAAACTTTGCTCCTGTATGGCGCAAAACAAAAAAGAACCAATACCAGGTTTATACAGCATTTGAACAGTGTCTGCGCGGTTGTTGAACTAAAACAAACATCCTGTAACAAAATATCCAACACAGGTAAAGTTTGTGGTGGATACACTGTAAAATAAATCCGCAACTCCACAACATTTGAAACAAAGTGATGAAACGCAGTGACATTGTTCTATAATAAGAAAAAGATAAGGGATAAATGGGATCCGTCGCACTGAGGCCAATATAAATTGCTTCATATAATTTTTACATGCCTACGACACACGAGAAACAAAGCAACGAACTAATTACAGCACGATATAAACAAGGTTTTTAACTACTAAGCCACTTTTTTGTGGAAGAACGACGACTGATAAATCCTTGCAGACCTACCTGCACACTCTCAACCGCGCAGCTCTTTTCACCCGGATGTAGTTTAGGGTAGCGCTTGAAGTCTTGATCAGATGAAAACTTTTCTCTGTCCCACTCACGTATAGGTTTAGAATTTTTGTCAGTTTTTAACCACCTGTTAAGAAGCTCGATCTCTCTGTCTTCCATTACATGCAATTTGCATTTATATGCACTCAAAATCGATTCGATGGTTGACAGGCTTTGTTCCGGAAACAAAACCTGGATAACAGAACAAAAATAGTTGAGCGCCGTTGCAATTATCAATTGTTTCGCACCTAATCAGCGACATGACAAATACTTTTGGTTAAATCAAATCATTACAGCTGACACGCATCGCCTGAAAAAAATACAAAACCTGCTGTTCGGCTAAACATCCCACATTTACCGGTCTATTTAACGAAGTACCGAGTATTTTAGCATTATGAGAAACTGACAATGATCTTAGATGTAATGCCTTTAAATAGAACCTGTGTCTGATTTTCGTGTAAAAATATAACCTTCAGAAGAGCAACAATCGAACTACTTCCGCCAACTGAAACCTCGCCAATGTGCCATTCATGACAGTTACTTCTTATTACAATAGTGTTTAACTTCCTTCACTTCACAAAATTTTAAGTTTAACAGTGACGCATAAAACTTGAATTATCTACAAACGTCATACAAACAGTATCTGCTGAAAGGAGCCTTTTGTCAGCAAAGAATTAGACGCGTAGATTTTACCAGAATATATATATTTAGTCGACTTAGCAGGCACCCTCAGCTCTTGTGAAATAGACATCACCGAAACTTACATTTTTAAGCAAAGTTAGCGGTACCATCATGGCTGTAGTTCTTCTGTAACATGGAAGCTTCTTTCCTTGGCACATTTCGTACGTACAGAATGGAAGAGGACTAAGCATCTTCAACAATTTGGTGAGCCGTCGTCAATCACCGCAGTTTCACAATCGAAAGCAACAAGTACGGGAAGCACAAAACTGTTTACACATCAACATTTCTAACCCTAGCGGTTTCACATCTGTACGTCAAGTCTGAAAAAATAATCGCCGCTGAACGTAAAACAATCGTCGACAGAATAAACGTTAAGAAAGTAAGTGTTAACTTAAAACAAAGCAAAATTCACTCGCGTTCAAATCCCACTTTATACAGAGCTTATTTTGTCACTCCACTGAAGTGCTGTCCAAATGTTTAGAATCATCACTGAATTACTACTACCTCAACATACGATTTAGTACTCCAATACAGAACGACACTAAGCAACTATGTAAAGTAATTAACACTACAATGCCCAAGCAGTCATTTTGATTACTTGGGAGTGTTAAAGCTGGCACAAATTTTTGCTTTTGCTTCTCAGTAGGTGTGCTGTTGTGACGTTAGTCTGTGGGCTTAATCGGATTACCAAGTGGCTCTTTGAAAGTCCTTCGTTTCATGGCCAAATGACCCATATTTTCTTCAATGCCCAAGGTAGTCATTTTGACTGCCAGAGGAGGTTTCGTGCTTGCAACTATTTGTTTTCTCGTTGTTTTCTGTTTGTGTTCCGAATTACTCGCTATCGCTTTTTCTTATATTCCGTACTTTGCAAAGTTGCAGTAGACAGTCTAGTGGTCCAGCATTGGAGAAATAACAAGACAGTTACGGCGAAAAGAAGACGTGTTACAGCAGATCAGCTTCTGTCCAGTTTGCGTAATATTACTGACAATGAATCTGATTGTGAAGATAGTGGGTCTGAATCTGACGACTTACATAGTCTTGATTTAGTTTCGGATTCTTCTTTCAGTGACGAATCTGAGCAGAGCTGTCTGAGGAGCTTCAATTCTGGCCCTGGTTTACGTGATCATCCTCCTAAACGACCTCGGTTTCAAAATCAACTTGAAACAATCATAGATCCACAGGAAATGGATGATATTCGTACACGATAAGCGGAACTGCTAAATAGCCTTACAATGAAAATCACGGCCACTGAAAACGATATTAACGACATACTGCAAAAGTTTCGTTAACTCCTGTTATGATCATCAAGTGCATTGCAAATTGAACTGCAGTGATCTTGCTGCAAGTTCTTAGGTGAGTCAGAGAAGTGCCATTATCATTATCTTTGAAAGATGAAAAAAGAGCTTCATTCTTGCAAGCTTCATAAATCTGGAAATATCACCCTAACTTCGTAGCAGGGAAAGGTGAACAAGCATGTGTTGATACTTAGCACAATGCACAAGGACATTACAGTAGCTGATAATAAAAAGAAAACACCTGAAACTGTTTCCTCATACAATCAAACCAATACGGACTACGGAGTCGACATACCTGACTAAATGACGAAGAAATACACTTGCAGAACCGGCACACGAAGGTGGCCAATACACAGTTTCCAAACACACTGGATTTGGCTGCTATCAATGCCTGGGTCCTCTGCAAAGAGATCACCAATGAAAACATTTCTCGCAGAGACTTTATACGCACATTGGCCGAGGAGTTGGCTGGGCCACAAGTGCAGAAACGAAATCACATTCCAGGCCAAACATCATTCACTATCAGCAACGACAATGAAAAAGAGCCAAAAAAATCTTGTCACGTGAAGAGTTTGTGCAAGAGAAACCGCTCTGTTGGAGTGTGCACTCAGTGTAAAAACCTTTGTGCGGAACTTGCACTGCTCTAGTACAACGTGTCTGCAAAAAAATGCGCTGTATAGCCAAGTTGAGTTTTACAGACAATTCAATTGTAATGTCCCAGCAACGAAATACCTGCACGTGTGATATTATGAGCGTGGAGAACTCGCCTTTGAAATAAAATTGCAAGACATCTGTAGTTAGCGCAGGGTGTTTTTAAGGGACCCGATTCGGGTCCCTAGAATTGAAAATCGGGTCCCGAGAATCAGAGAAATCAGGTCCCTACAGGTTCATATCGGGTACCACCTAACATTTTCCTTAAAATAACCTGAGTTAGCGTAAAAAATCTCATAGCGCAATGCTGCAAGTATCCCAAGCATGCAGACAAAACTCTAATATGAACATGTTGAGGGCCAATTTTCCTTTCTGTAAATAAATACAAGCTATGTACAGGCGAAAGCGCACTAAATCTTAATTTTTATGCACAATAACATAAGTAGCCAAAATGACTACTCCTGGGCATTTTGGGTAGTGAAGCACCACGGACATTCTAGTGTAAACAACAACAAACACATTCCACGTCAAGGCAAAACCTTATTGCTTGACCAAACACACGCGGGAAACAACTCCACCTAGGAACACAACGCAACATTTAAGCGCGTTTGCAATCATTTAGTAATTGCAATTACCGCAACGCGAGAAATGTACAAACATTCAAACCAAACATTCTACGACAGCTGTCCCCAAGTAATTTTTATTCAGTGCCTCTATACTAGCCTGTCGCAGAATCAAAAATAAGTGGTTAAATTTTGAAACCGGCCATCTGAAAGACCTCAAAGGCGTTGTAAATTGACTGGTAAACATAGTTGGAGAAAATGTGACGCCGGAAAAATAATCCCATTACTGATCATCACCAGTGCTCTCCCGACCAACTCATTGTCACCATTGCACATGAAAAGGATGTTTCAAACTGGATTGTTTTCGCATCTGCAACTTATCTAGCGCAACCTTCGAGTAGGAACTAGGTTGAAAGAGAATCAGCAAAGTGCTCAAATGAATAAGGCCGGTTTACACGAGGCGTAGTAAAGCGAGTCGGGCACAGTTCATGGTTTCTTTTATTTTCGTAAAAAGGGTGCCTGGCTGAACTAAGCTTAGGTCGCAGATTTTCACGGAGACCAGCTATACTCTGCACCGTTCCGCGAACGTTTGAAGTAGCGTCAAGCTGAGAGAAATACGAGTTTTTCCCTGAGGTTCTGGTGTTGGTGCCATTCACATCGCATGTATTCCTTCCAGATGCAAGTGAGGATCCCCCAGATCTGTTTTTTGCCAGTATTACAGTTAAATGCAAAGCACTCCCTCCTAAACGACACATGGTTGAGAGGAATGCACATCAAGTATCATGAACATGTATCACATCATATATAATATTTATGCCAATTGTAAACTGTCTTGATGAAGCTTCTGGACCGTGAAAAATTTCGTTCTTATATTCAAATTTTATTGCGTGGAAGTTCTAATATATTTAGACAATTAGGGATTTGCATTTATAAAATTGCTTCCATTTCTGAAAACGTTTGTTATTTGTGCAACACTGTGTTTTTTGTCAAACAATGAAAACGTCACACCATCATGTGGTCAACAGCCTTTGATTGTGCAACAGTTGGTGCACTTGTAAGGCCTTGCACAAACTTTATGATCCGTGGAAGGTGTTGTGCACATGCGGCGTACCGCGTATAGACACTTTTGTACGAAACGTTCCTCACTCATGTTTACACCCCTGACGGTACGTTTGGGATAAGTATTTTTCGTTGTTTTTTTAAGGTTTAAGTTTTTTGGTTGCTTTCGTTGTTTCATTTTAAACCATTTTCTTGCAAAGCATTGCAATTCAGTAACAGAGTGGACGTTAGTGTTAAAGTGTAATGCTAATTCTGACACAGTAAAATCATGTTTTTGTTTGCACAGCTCCAAAGATTCGAAGTTCCGTGTCAAATACAAAGGTGTCATTTTCATTGAACGGGATAAAAATCGCAACCAACGCGATTAACTCAGCATTTGTTTTCAACATCATTTTGCTACAACAAAGATGCTTGTGGGCTAACCAATAGCTTGCTGGTCGAATGCCTCAGGAACGTCAGATGTTGTGTAGTTCCTGTTCCTGTCCTGACCAAGGTAATTAATCTCTGAACCATGCCTATGATTGATCAGTGTTGCCACCAGTGGCGCCAATGGCGAAGTTTAAATGTGCGCCCTTTCTAATTATTAAAATATTAGATATAGGCACAACTTTTACGAAAGATAAACCATGAAGAAAACCAATGTTTTAAAACGTAAAATATTTGTACATATTGCTATTCCGAGGACACCAGGTTAAATCAAAGCATATTTAAAAGCTCAGCTGGTGTTTCAGATAAGTGTGTCCGTCTTGACTATACAGCCAACTCAGGGGCGTAGCGTGCATGAATGTACGGGCATGCATTACTTTTAATGAACAAGACTGAACAAGACTTAATTACCTCCAACCTTTAAATTAAATTTAAAATCATACACAGAAGGCAAAACAGAAAATAAGAACTTCTCGCAAGTCTGCGAGCTTTTTTACGTTGTAAGTTATTTCTCATAAAAGATAAGACCCTTTCGATCGCGTTTGTTTCTGCTATTCGTTTCAGTAAAAAATTGGGGAAATATGCATGCGGAACGGAAAACACGCATCAGAGATGAATATGGATTTGGATTTAAATCAGGCGGAGTATCAGCTTTGTGATGGATTTGAATTTTATAATTTTGTTTTGAACTTCTTTTCGGAGCTATAGATTACTACTGCATTTAATCTGCAATCTTTCTTCAGTTTTCTTCATGCAAGGTACAAGCCTGCTCTTATGTATCATGTCATCAAAGTGAAGGAATTTGTGTGACTTATTGATTCCGTCCCTTGCCACGATCGTTAGTGTTTTATGTATGTGTGGCCTAGTGTTAATGATTCGCTTGTGCTGTATTTTGTACCTGGTAACTTGTTTGTCTGTCTCATAGGTGTAGGAGCAGGCACATTTTCGGGGGTGCAGAGGATTTTTGCCCAAATTTCTTGCCCGAAAAATACTCCAAAGAAAATGACCTCCAAAAAAGTCTGCACTTTGATTTTGGGTGTCACTTTGCAAAATCAAAGCACATACAGCGTTTTTGCGAAGGTATTCAAACATTTTGCCCAAATTTCCACAGCCTGGTTTTTAAGTGATTTTCCCCAGATTTTCACCAAATCAGAAGTTTTGGGGGTGCACTTGCACTCCCGCCTCCTACACCAGTGGTCTGTCTTACACTTCACGATTGCGCTTTTCGTTGCATTTGATGCCAGTACCGCTTGCCTTGAAGCAGGGCCGTCGGCGGGGGGCAGTGGTGCCCCCATATTGCCTGTTTGACCCCTTGCTGCAAACATCCAATATTTTAATTGAAAAATGTGGCCCCCCTTGTGGTTTTTGGCCCATCCTGCTGCGAAATCTCGGCGACGGGCCTGCCTTGAAGTCTTCAAAATGTCCACTATTATAGTTCTATGAGCCAAAGATAGTGGGTTAGTTTCCGAGGTATTTTTGGTATTGTCTTTTTTGTCTCTTGAGGCAAACACTGCTTTCGATTAATTGATTGTTTCACAGGAATCAGCTAATAAACAAAAACAATACATAGAGTCATCGCGCAACAAAGAAACCAATTGTTAGTGAACCTTAGAATAAATGAAAACACAACGGCAAAACAATTGATCAATTTATTTTGCCTCGAGCAGAACACGATTGACAGAACTTCGGATTTAAACAGGATTTGGATTATTTTAAAACTGTCAGTTTATCGGATTTGGATTGGATTTTGAAATTAAATTGTCGGATTCACTTCAAACCTAAATCCGTTCATCTCTGACAGGCATTCAAAATTTGCGATTGAATGCATGTTTCCACAAAAGTTTTTTAAAAATGGCAAGTTTTTGGTAAATATGCGCAAAGCTGAAGAAAGCTGACCAACTTCTTGTGCTTGTGTGTTGTAGTGCGAAATTCATTCTATTCGAAAGTGTCTGTTTATCATCGAAATTTCTTTGTGTTTCGATAAGTGCCAACTTACTTTTCATAAACACTGCAAAATAGCTATTGGAATAAAGTCACGCAATTCTCAATTTAGCTTTCGCTTCGCGTGACGCCGTCGACCTGGATGCCCAAGTCTAGTCCAGGGGTCTCAAACACGCGACCCGCGAGGGCGTTTTAAGCGGCCCGCGATGCTTTTTGGGAATTTTTAAATAATTACTTAACATTTACGTTATTTACACAACAGTAGATCCATCAGTGTTTAAATGTGCTCGACTAGTGAGTAAACAAGTTCCTTTCAAAAGACGCAGATACGGCTAGAAATGATCTGCCCATCTCATGGTACCTTTCGCATGAAATAAAATGCAAAATCTGTTTCTAGTAAGGTTCAGGTACCGCCAAGTGTTGCGTCAGCGTCATAATGCGGAACTCGGGTAGTCATAATGCGGCCTTCGGTTTACAAAACTCTTGTCAGTCCTCATTTGAACTTCGGTGCAATTTGAGTTTGCGACCCTGGTCTAGTCACATGGCCTGCTGTTGCGCAATGCATGTAGCCCAGTACTGGAATTGTGATGGTGCTGCAGAAAAGCTGCAACTTTTTCAAGTTGCAAGTAGGTTATATTACAACTGGCATGCACAACATACGGCCCGTGGGAGCCCGCAAAACCTTTCCTTGCGGCCTGCGAGAGCTTTCTCAATTGTAGAAAATGTTGCAAAAGCTCGACCTCGAATAAGTAATTGTCGTTCCAGAATTTCTTCCATACTACAACAAAATCTCTACATCGAAATGAAGTAGGCTTTTGCGGCCCGCGGCAAATTTATGATGATAATTTGGTCCTTCGGGCTTTGAGTTGTGTAGGCCTGTAGTAGAACAAGGTTGGAGCTATGATGGGAAAGTAGCTGTTGTGGATGACGTAATAATTAGGCTATAAACAAAAAGTTCCAGCTCATTTTTTATGAACAAAAGCAAAACACACTCGATGGAGGGAGGCCAACACCAGGATTGAAACTTGAAATTCAATTTAACAACTGGTTATGTGGAAATATTTCAACAAATATGGTGTATTTCTGGCCGTGTCTCTACAGTTCAGTCTACAGCTTAGCACAACGCGGATATGGCGATATGAAAGACTTGCATACAATGCATAGTACAGCTGCTGGGTGCCATAATAAGACTACTTCACAACACTTGACAGTTTTTGTAGCTCACAACATATTTGCTCAAACTAGAATTAATGCACTCCTGAACAATCAAATAAAATTGTAGGCTTTCAACTCCACCTTTGAAGACGTGTTTTGATGATATTTTATAAAAATGGTTGTAACGCCATAAACTGAGAACGATGGCATCATCGACACACAAACCAGAAACTGCGTGCGTAGCCAAATCGCCCACGCTACGCTACTGAGCCAACTTCATCCGGGCGAAAAATAGTGTCTATACCTGAGGATCACTCCGACGCTTGGTTGGCAGATGGCGCGTCACTCTTGTTTTTCAGCCTGACGAAGTTGCTTGTATAGTCAATGAAACCTTGGCAGTGTCCGTTTTACGTTTTATGTGATACACCAGTTGAGCTTTGAAATATACTCCGAAAATATTTGTTTCTTTTTATTTTAAACTTTTCAGCAAATAAAATATAAATTATCCATAACGACTACAACACTGGTACTTCTATACTCATTTCTTTTATTATGAAGATTATCAAAACATTCAAATAATAACGTTATCATAGTTCATAGGTCTACATAGTGTTCCCTGGCAAAATCGTATATCTCACAAAAAAATCAAACAGCATATCGCAACTGCAAACAACAATTTCTTTTAAAATGGAAAACTTTTGCTTCGAATTGCACAATAAAGTATTTAATGAAAGTTATGTGTCACTAGTGTTCGAAAAACACAATTCCATCGAAACAAAAATAATGTATGTCCAGCCTTTTCCGGTAAACTTAGACAAAAATGCTAATTAAAACACTCTCCGTGCCTTTATCGAAGCAAAGTCGTCTATGATTTCATCAAAGCAAGCTTTCGCTGTTTCGTCCCTTTCTATTCTCATCAAAGCTAGGTCACACAACCAGCCCCGACTTATTGTTAGTCATTGAGGCCCGGAAGTATGAAAGCACCAGTTTCAGTTTACTTAAAGATAGTTTGCAACGTTCAATACATTCTGCCATCGTCAGCATTTTTTGCAAAGCACTTCGAAGAATGTCAGGACTTCAGGATGCGGTGATTTCAAGCTGCACGACTTGATACTGCATTTTTCGATCTAGAATCTTCTTGTATAATTGCTTGCCACCTATATCTGACCTGTACACAGCTCCTAAATTGTCACACGTAGATTTTAGTTTTCCACAGTCAAGACCTTTTCACAAGGCTTTGGATATCGATCAGAAAGCCAATTTTGGACAAAAAAAGCTAGCTTTAAACAAGACAAAGAAATCTGTTTCAAGAGTTAGAGATTTGTTGCTCAACTGGCACGGTAGCGATACTAACTGCTAATTATTCTAGGATAAACTAATGTTCTCTACCGTAGTCTCTGGACCGGTGCAATGTAGTCTATTCAGCCTATTTATCGGACACAAGTGGCCATCGAAAGAAGTTCCATAAACTCGGAGTGAGCCGCAGCATTTTAGTAATTTGTAAATCTGTACGACCTCAACAGCAGTTATTTGCGTAACAGTCAAATTCTCACAGCCACGGACTTAAACTCGTCTCTGCCAGATTCTGATTAATATCTTTTTGCCTGAAATGCTGCAGTACGGACTGACTTAGCCTTTCTTACAGCGTGAGGACGATGTCTTGCAGATATGGCATACGTTCGTGTTCTGACACAATGTCTGACCATCGAGTCATGTCACAATACCACAGTTCTGTCATAATGCTTGGTGGTGCTGCCCCAACACGCCCGACTTAATGCATTAGGTAAGGGCGCTGCGTTGATGCAGCTTTGCAGTTTATGAATGTATGGGGCGCAAAACAGAGGTTAGAGAAACGGTAAATAAAGATTTTCATTTTTGCCAGCAATTTCTGAGCCTCCGTCAAAGCCGCGCCGATACCATGTGCCATGCCTGCCATACCCTAGATACGCCACTGGTTGCCACCAGGGTCAGGTTCGTCAACAGTAGATTGTTGTCATCAGAAAACATCAGTTTTACACGTAACAGTTCCAAATAAGCTTAAATGTTTCCATTACCAACGTAAAATATTAAACCCAACGCAGCGAAGAGAGCTTCTGTAGTTTGGTTGGAACGATAACCATGCACACAAGAGGGTGAGAGATTGATGAAAGAAACTTAAAAATTATGAATCTAACTTCTTCTCATCCAAAACGGAAGGAAAATTTGGAAAACAAAATCAACACTCCAGTTAGCAAGATTTGTCGCGAAAACATCAGACATGATAAATTTCTATCAAAACATCAAATCTGATGCTAAAACACCAGAAGTGGCAACACTGCATATGATCCTCAAACTGACAGTGTTGGTCTCCATATCAAAATTAGCAGAGTTCTTTTCCTCACGAAAAGAAAACAGATAATGCCACGTATTCAGAGCATGCATTTGTGTAAACCTGCACAATGAATGCAATTTCTCCACGAATAGATTGCAGCAAAGTTTAACCGAACAACTCTTACCCAATATTTGCAGTTTGCAAGATGAAGTTTGCAAATCTTGCAAGGCGAGTATAACAGTGATTCTGCGAACCTTTCTCTAAAGACAAACCTATGCAATGGTGGGAGAACTGTCTTCACTTGCTCAAAACCTTTAAAAAAGCCCTACTTATCGTCAACATTTCGTTTAGCCAGTATTGGTTGCACCATATGCGACGTTTTTTAGCTCTTTCCAGTATAAAACGTTGCTCTGCATTGAGCAGGTAAACCAGGAGCAATTTTAACTTCGGCCGGCGAGATCTCTTCTGGAAATCAGGACTTCTAAAAACTGGCATTTGTTAACCTTAAACCTTGGGCAACAGTTTGTGCAACCACTGAGTCAGCACCAAGAAAATTTATTACCTCAAAAATCATTTTTGGCTTCGGGAAAAATCTGCACTTCGCTACGCGTGCGTGTAAGCCTGATGCACTTGACTCGACACACGGCCCGTAGCCAGGGTTGTTGTAAAAAAAACGACTCAAAAAAACCCACCCGGGTTTTTTTTAAAAAGCCCACTTAAAAAAAACAATAAAACCCATTCTTAACTTTTCTTTTTGAAAAATCTACTACGAAGTAAAAAATAAAATAAGCAGGATAATTTTGCAGTTGTCTGTAATTGTTTTTTTTCAAACAAAACAAACAGCAACGAAATTTAAAGGACTTGAAAAAAGAGTAGAATATATTGAACAGTTTGAGCAAATTCTAATGGTTATCTTCTTCAGCTGTGCGCAATCGGTATATTTTCACCAGTTTTTCTGCCTTCTCTAAATCTAACTTTTTCTGATTTTGGAACATACCAAATCATATATTCAAAAAATACACTCTGTAGATGATGAACTAGCAGGGCATGCACGTAAACTTGACGTGAAACTGCAGAGTTTGTGTGGTAGCGGTTTTTCTCTGTTTGCTATGCGCATGCTTGCCAAGCCTTATCATTTAGGAGTGAACTGACCAACAACACATTGCGAAATCAAAGATGGGGTACATTGCTTTACCCTCAATTTTGAATGCCATAATAGGTATAACAAGTTATTATTGTGTAATTCTGAAAATAGTGATATTGCATGATGGAATAAACACAATTCAGAATGGGTTTTTTTGTTTTCTTTGAAAAAAGAACAAAAGCTTGTTTCTTTTTAAAAAACCCCAAAAAAACGTTTTTTTTCAAAAAAAACAGGTGGGTTGTTTTTTTTTTAAAAAAACGGGTTTTTCTCAACCCTGCCCGTAGCAGTGTATTTTGTGGCTCGCTACTGTACTTCCGGGCTGTACGCACAGTTTACATTCACATGCTTGTTACGCAAGCAATCACACGAAGAAAATGCCAAGAGAGAAGATAATGGCACAAACGAATGTATGCGTGCGTGCACGCGGAACACACACGAATAAGAACGCAATTGTCCAATTCCTATTTCATGATCAATACGACTGCTCTGTCGAGGCGGCACATATTTTGCACCTTTGAAGATGGCAACGGGGAAGAATAGAGCAGATGATGAAAACAAAGGTTTTAACCCTGCATGGGTAAGATAATTTGGTTTTGCGGAGATACACGGCAAACCAATGTCTCTTGTCAGCGAAAAAATAATTATTGTGCCAAGACGAGCGAATCTGCAACGCCACCATTAACAGCTTCATCCGGAATTCAAAGTACCGGTAGTTTATCCACCTGGCAGCGATCGTCGGAGAAAGAAACTCTATCTATCGAAAGGAACCTTTAATCTTCACCCAGCAAAGAATCAGACACTAAGATATTATTACAGAATATACATTTCGCCTACTAGGTAGGCATCATCAGCTCTTATTCAAATAGAACCAACTTGAAAAACTCCAAACATTGTTTGATGGGTTAAGCCCAATAATCCATTTTTCCCAGGGTTAAAACTTTAAAGCAGTGACAACGTGAAAGCGGCCTCATTCAAAATCGCCTGGAATTTTGTCAAGCCAACTGCCTGCAAAGGAGGGAGAGTTTCTGAAAGCTACATTTGTTGATTGTGCTAACTCACTTTTTTCTGAATTTAGGTTCAAGGATGACATTAGGTCGAATTTAAAGTTGTAAGTCTCTTGATTCAACCCTAATGAGTGTAGAGGTTATTTCAGACAACCTCTTATCACTGATGATGAAAGACATTGAATGTGCAGCATTTTTCAGTCTAACATTAGATGAATCAATCGACCTAACAGACATCGCGGAGCTCGTAGTTTAGGTGCACTTTCCTAAGGGAGACAGATTTACAGAGGAAATACTGCCTTTGTACCACTAACAGGCCAAGCCCGGTGACACTTTGCGCTAATGAGTCTTTTTCGTGGACCAGGCAAAACCATCAAATTAAAGAATTTGGCTTCTGTGTCTGGAGCCCCGTCAATCGTAAGAAAGGAAATTTGCTTTGCTTAGAATTGATCCTGAGATGCCAGAATTCTTCTGAATAGTGTTTTGCACCAAGAACACCTGTGTAGCAAACTGAGAGGTGAAAACCAAAACAGTATATTTCATTTGGCACACGCATTGAAATAGACAATTTTGTTCTTTGGCGGAAGGGTTCTACAGTGAGTACTGTAACTTGACAATGCATGCAGAAATGAGGTGAAAAGCAGGTTGCGGAGTCATAAGCAGTCGGAGTTTTTTGGGTGGTGTCGGATTCCTCATAGCATTAGGATATTTTGTCGGACTTCGAATCCGGAAGTCCAATTAGATCATTTTTTACATCACACTTCTAAGTTAGGAATTCCTGTTGAAATTGCGGAATTTCTTATGAAACTTGTTGAAACAGAATTCTTGCTGTGTACCACGATTTCCATTGTGTTTCAGTTCCTACAAAATTCTTGACAGCCGAGCTTCATTCACTTTGTGTTAAGGAGTCGGAAATTTTGTAAATGTAGGACATTTTACTTCAACTCCGCAACCCTGATGAAAGGTGTTAGATTTCTTCGAGGGGCTGTTACCAGCTGTGCGCATGTTTTTGGAAGAAAAGGTTGGACGCGATTTAGTGATAAACGTGATTTGCAAAAAAAATGAAAACTTGTTCATATTTGTTGACCAAAATTTCTTTGATTTATTATTTCATTCCACGTCGCAGTGATGTTGTTCATGCTTTGTTTCACTTTGATAATACAAATTTGTAATCAATGTGATGCACACGCTATTTCTGTCCTTGAAAAATCTTAACCACAGCAATATAACCAGTGATAGCGTGAGTCTCGTCACGACTTTGATTCAACTTGAGTCACGTTAAGAAACGATATTGCGATGACTCGAGTGAAGTTCTTTACCAGATAATTCGACTCGAGTCATAATGAATGATTCGAGACTTCTCCAAACGTCTTATTGACAAGTTTGCGCATGCGCACACAAAGAGTTTTTTTTTGCTTCTGTGATGCATGACTAATATTGTCGTAAGGTGTCTGTTGTGACTGGTGTGCGCGACGGAATGTGCGCGACGAACAACACCGATATATAAGTGGCGCGAACAAGCAATAATAGAGTGATCGCGGCGCGTGATCTCCATTGTTGCTTGCTGCCACAGTGCGAACCTTCGCGCACATGCCGCTCGGGCTTTCCGATCGCAACAAAATGGTGCTGTGACCAGGATGTGAAGGTCGTGCCGGGTGCAGCCTTCACACAAAGAACATGCGATCGATGCGGTTCGTTGAAACAAGGTGATGTTGTTGCAACCTCTCCGCTGGCGTTGCGCTGATGAGATCTGTTCTAACCATATTTGGAGATCGCAGAGAAATTGCTGAATGGCGAAAAGCATATCGTGAATCAGGGCCGCAACCAACTGATATTTGAGGGGGGAAAAAATGTTGCAACTTGTTGCTGCACCTAACAAATACGTTTGTGGAAATTTCGGGGGGCCAATTGCCCCCCCTTTGGTTGCGGGCGAATAAATTAGAACAAACACCGTAGTCTAACAATGAACGTTCGCTGTCACATCGCCCATGCATTATCAATAGGGTAAATGGGAATGCATCATGTATGGCAGGGCCCTGCAAAAGGTTAAGAAGCACTGCAATATACCATGGACACATTATCACGATTTAGCGAGGTATGTACATATCTTCATCGTGGCAGTGGGCACCATACTTCAATTTGGGTCTTTGTTGGAGCAGGTGAAAACAAGTACACTTGCTGCACAGGGCTAGAATTGTGGAACTGACTGAGGTTAAAGGAGATAAACCAAATGAGAACTAAAAAACTGCTTGTCACCAAAAGATTACATCTCAGTAGCGCGGTAAAAATGTGTTGAAACAATGTTGGACGCCACTTTAGTTGATTGGGCTTCAATGTTCAGCTAAAAAATCATTGGGAAGTGTTATATTTTCTTTGACTCATGCTCGCAAACCATTTTAATGGCTTTGACTTGAAGGGCTACCTCAAGTATATTGGCTAAGCACAACTGCAAATATTAAAGAACAATAAGACAGGAAATTAAATAGTAACAGAGCTCTAAGGCGTTTCAGGGACCCGATTCGGGTCCCTAGAATCAGCGAAAATTGTCATCGGGTCCCTAACACTTTCCTTAAATAGTAGTATAAGCATTTTGCATAAATCTCTATTTACTACTCTTACTTGATATGGTGAAAATTGGTTTGAGTTATTTGGCTTTATCAGCCCTTCAAGTTGAGTACCCCCGGACTGTAAACCTACATGAAATTGACCTTTTCTTCGCTGTAGTGTGCAAACCAGGCTTAACGCTCAACCATGGCTCAATAATGGAACTTGTGAACCTGGAGCTGTTTTCAAAACTGTTTCTAAGCGTTGAGAAACGTGGCAGTTGGTAACTTATAATTGCAGAGGCAAACCAGCTTCAGTAGAATCGCCGATTTCGGCATCGTACTGGGATTTAAAACTGCCGATATAGCCCAATTAGGGATCGACCGATATACCGGTCAGATATTTGGGTTACTTTACCGATATATCGGTATCGGCCAAAACGGCCGATTTTCGTGGCCTCAGTAAGTGTTCACAAAACGCTGATGTATTCCTCACGCATCCAGACAACTTGCGCAAGAAAGTACAACGAAGCAAGTCAGTTATCTGGCGAGGTTAGCAGGTGCGGTTTCATAAACAGACAAGGTTAACCACGGGAGCATGCGTCGGCTATCGCAGCCGAAACAAAAGCATCAGGAAGTTCCGCAATGCTTGAAGCTACCACGTAGAGGTGTTGCGTGCGATTATTAAACTCCCGTTGTACTCCGGAAGTTTTCACAGCACTGTAAAAGGTGAAGAAGTCCACTCGATGCCCAGTTTTGCGCAGATTAATTTTAAAACAGCTTGCATGAGAAATGAATTGCGTTATGTTAAGTAACATTAATGGCGTTAGAGTCTCTCACTAGTGACGACTGCTGTCGCTGTGAAGCAGTTGCACGTAAGATCTTAAAAGGATTCTACTTGCAACTTTTAGGCTATAAGCGCGCTGGTTTATACTGCGCTGGTTTGTGGAAGCGGCATGCAAGTTACGGAAGCGGTACTCCAACATTTTACAAATACGTTGAAGTGGTGATTTGTCGCTTGGTCCGATAGCAGCGCGGGATTCAGTATTCATTGTTGCATCACAATTGCTGTTGTCGGTTTGTTAAAACACGACCAGCAAAAGCAGTGTTTGCAAAAACGCAACTTTACACAAGTTAAAAGCGCCTGCAGTGTTTGTGATCACGTTTTTTTTCAACTCCTTGTTTGAACAAAGGCCAAATGAAATTTGGCTTTTGGCCTTTTTTGGCTAATTAGTTTTTTATGTCGATTTGGCAGGTTTAATTTTTGTTTTGCGTTTAATGCTTATGGGTTTGCAGTTTCAGGTTCTCTCCATCAAACCAAAAGTTAAGAATTTTTTTATGTATAAAATAAGTAAATATTGCCTTTCAAAGCCGCATTTGCGTGTTTCAAAAGGTGTTATGTATTTGGCTTTTTTCGGTGCTATTTGACTTTAAGGGTTGATCTTGCCTTTTTTGCGTAGACTACCTGGCAACCCTGTTTGTGATTGGATCAGAACTACCGCGGCAGTATTGCACAATAATCGGATGCGTAATCCGCACCTTGGCTATTGTAACGGCGACTTATGGAATTTACTTCTGGCGGACGGGCGGTAATCGGTCATAGCCTAGTTCTGCTTAAAATGAACAATTGTTTAGGCTAGGTCATGGCTTTTTTCTAAGAAAAATGTTAGCTACCCAATATGAACCTGCAGGGACCCGATTTCTGATTCTAGGGACCCAATTTTCTTTGATCCTAGACACCCGCAGATGATTTGCTGATTCTAGGGACCTGATTTGGGTCCCTAAAACACCTTAAAAAACCCTGGGCTAGGTTGTAGTTGACCTGCTAACTTACTGCAGGCTACTTCGTGAAAATGCGAAAAAACTTGGCAGAGACTTGATTCTTTAAGACTTGGATTGACTTTAAATTGAAAATCCACTGAGTTGAAGAGTCTGAAAAGGGCTCCGTTTCACTGTTCACCATCTTTCAACTTTCAAAGCACCTTTTTAAGCACCGTAAGCAGTTCTTTCATTCAGTGTGCTGTTCTTATTGTGTTGTTATTTTGAACATTTATTCATGGCATTTAATTTAATCACTGCAGTGTATACTATGCTAGGCTTAAGTTAAATCAAACATTGAAATTGCTGCGATCGGTTATCAGCCCATGAATGGCCAGTATATTGGTATCGGCCTAAAAAAAGCCATATCGGTCGATCTCTAAGCCCAATAACCAATAAAGTGTTAAAAAACACGCATTTGTTTAATGTTGAAGAGCGCTGCTACCATTTTCACGACATATCACCCACCATGAAATCAAAATGCCAAACGAAAATAATGGCACCATGAGGTTGGCTGTGTAACACGTTATAAAAAAATTCTCTACAGTAAAGAGTAACATCCTAGCAAAGATTATCACGGAAGTGTGTCCGCTGTCTGTCAGCTAATGTTAAACACAACTTTGTGGGGTAAGAAAGAGGTGCTTAAATACACTTGAAATATAGAACCTCCGCCGGAACGGAATAAACAGTGCCCAAATCGGCGAATTGCCGATACAGGCATGGGGGTCCGCAGAAATTTTCCAAGGGGAGAAACGTTGACATTTTGCTTATCCTTTTCTGGTTGCTGACGATGAAATGCAAATGGACGTTCACAAAACGCTTCTCTTTCTACATCAAAGAAAATACTCTATGTCACGGCAGCAGCCACAGCCAGTCTCACACTAACAATGGATTTTTTAAACTTATGGAATAATTGCTACAGATTCACTCATGCTTTTCACACAGCATCAAATTACGTGGTTTTATCTGCCAAGATGTCTGTGTTTAGGTCAGCAGTGCTGCCACAGGTTTCTCTGCAGAAAAAATCACTTGATTCACAACAGTTAACTACATCTGAAAAAAAACTCCGCTTTAAAAATTTGCGTGAAAGCTCGCAGTTTTGGTTGAAATTTAGTAGAACTGAAAACGACACCACACATGAGTTTTAGATTATCACTTTCTGAAAAGTTCAATTCACAATAAAGCGTTCATGTAAGGAATAACGTTATGAAGGCTGTTCAGTGTTAGTGGTAAGATGCTTGTTTTCATTCAACGTGTACCTTTTGGTGTCCCAAAGGCTCACTTTAGGATATTTGCGGGTGAGTAACGCCGTAACTTAAATAGCTCCTACTTTCGGTACGACCTCGCTTGCTGGTAACAATTTATACATTTGTCAACACCCAGATTCATCCAGACTTTAGTACAAGCGACAATATTCCGAGCCACTCGCTTCTACTGTAAACTCTCCTGCGAACGTCACGAACGCATTCGTTTAAATTAAATTTTAAACATATATATTATATATCTCACCAGAACAATTGGTATAAACTAGACGTACAAATTCAAATGGCATTGACAAAACTAATTACTCTTCTTCAACTACGTCAAAAACGCTATGCATAATCACAACATGAGCATCCTGGTAGATTAAATTGCTGCAGGGCAAACAACATAACATAATCTTCCGCATTACAGAACCTCTTACTGTAGGTTTATGGCCTCTTGATCGTTAAGAGCATTTTCACCTGATTAAAATGAATCCTTACTCCGATGCAACAAGACTGTCTACATCCAGAAAGTGAGACATTTTCTACTTGCTGTATATTCATTTTTCTACATAATTTAAACCGTTTCGATGTCCACCCAAACGCTGGTGAAATCCAAACATGGTTTAAAATACCGGATAACATGTTAAGAAAAAGTCGTCTCCTCGCAGCGCAGTGAGGGCCCGCACTGCTGCTTGGTCAGAAGCCTTCTCCATTAACTTCATTAGTGTCGTATCAATCACATCCATCGTAGAATCTGGCTGATTGATAGCAGACAGTAAGACCTTAAGGCAGTGTTTCCCAACCATTTTAGGCTTGCGGCACCCTACAGCAGACAAATATAATTTGCGACACCCGGTGGCGAACACATGGCAATTGGCTTTGACATTCTGTAGTATTTTAATGATATTTAGGAACGCATTAGCTCATTCACCCCGTTTGGGAAACACTGCCTTAAGGGTTGTCCTATGTCCATGGTTCACAGGTCGCAGACTGGTGTGGAACGCAACAGTCGTTGACAGTGTGCTCAGTGCCACTATCTGAACAGGCAGGCCTCGTAGGCAGCAAGAGACGCCAAGACAGACATTATAAGCGCACAAGACATTATAAGCGCCTAAATATTTCAACAAGTCCAGTTGAGTACACTGGTGCCTGTGGAAAGTCCACTGCCCCTGTTTGAGTAATCTTGCAAAAAATTGACACGATTGGTGACGCCAAGGAGAAGAGTGGACTTGCCGCTAGCGATGGTCAGTGAGAAATACGCCAGCACTACCGCCTGCGTGCGAGCCTGATGCGGCTAGTCACGCCTACCTCACAGGTCATCCCCAAACTGGTAACCTGTATTACTGCCTACCACTTACCGTAATGTAAATTAGGCATTGCTTTGCATTTTTGAAGCTGCTCTCTTGAAGCAAGGCAGTTTCACTCCACCGAGTTGTAGCAAACAGCGACAGCGCTTTGATGATTGTTATGTTTAAGTTTACACATTACATAGGGCCCGGTTATCGTGGCTTCTGCGTGCAATGAAACTGCGTTATGATATGCTCAATTTCGTTGTAACTTGCGAGGCAGAAAGAAAAAAATATACACGAATGTGATTCAAGACTTGAGCACACGACAGCCCACCTTATTTCTCAACTTAATTCGGCGGTTTGCACAATACTGACTTACTGTACTGTGGAACCGATCCGCCCCGCATGTGGGTGCAGTCACTCACTCTTGGAACATACAGGGTTCCCACACAATTTAAAACCAAATTCCATGACATTTCACTGACATTTGTTACTTTTTCTGGTAACAGTCTTATCAGGGTTTTTTTGAGGAAAATGTTAGGGACCCAATCTCTTGATTCCAGGGACCCGATTTTCTGATTTTAGGGGCCCGATGATAAATTCTGATTCTAGGGACCCGAATCGGGTCCCTAAAACGCCTTAAATCCTGGTCTTATTAAAAAGAGCTGCTGTTGCGCTAATGGGATCAACTCTCCCAAACTTGCTCCCTGTGTAGTAGCTGTGTCGCATCTCAAAACCAAACCAACATTGCTATCAATATCAACCAGCTACCTACATTGCCAAATAT
>JGI24158J21664_10000504_pt1 | contig 36222 bp, 22 predicted proteins | sample Ectturendosymbi3_FD_21664 | JGI IMG/M metagenome (IMG submission 21664) | reverse complement strand
GGAAAGTTTTTGGTTGGTTCAATTTTCGAAAAATCTTTCTGTTTTGGATGGAAAGTTTTTGGGTGGTTCAATTTTCGAAAAATCTTTCTGTTTTGGATGGAAAGTTTTTGGGTGGTTGCGGCAACCCGCCCGGGATTCTCGAGTTGGTCCCGGTTCGGTATTAAGTTTTTCAAAACGCTACGAGCCGATATCGGGCCTGTAAAGAAACAGCTTATATAGACGTCTTTTGATATTCACATAATTATTTTGCTAAAATATCTTCATTAAAATGGTCGTACCACGGTTGACTGAACGTAATGACGTCATACCATCATTTCTCAGAGGACCCCGCGCCTAGGTTTAGCACTGGGCCCCCCATTTGCTATGGCCGGCCCTGGGAGGCAGTCAATGACGTTATCAGTCACGGACGTCGTTTTGAGTCCGACTGTTCCTTCCGCCTAATTTCTAACAGTTGAAAATTGATATAAAGCACCAGTAAAACTTTTAGCAAGTTTGTATCGGGGTCCACGGCCTCTTGGGCCTCATTCTATCTGCCCCACTGATTAAAATCAAGGGCTCTTAGGAGGAGCGGACGGTGACTATTCAAAGTGTTTCACGAAATCTACTTAAAACCCTTCAACCCAATTATTTTATTTAGACACAACTGGAGCTCGCACACATCACAATTCCACTTTGGGGGAAGCATTTTCAAATTTGTGTGTTGGGCAAAATCAAGGGCATTTTTTCAATATGGCCAAATATGTATTTTATGCGGCTATGCAAAAAAAGAGTTTAAAGCATAAATACACCGAAGAATATTTTGACACGATGTTGTTAAACACTTTAAAAAGCGTTGATCTCAAATGCTGCCATCATTTATTAAGTCGTGCTATACGAACACCATTGGGATAATTTCACAACACATTTTTGAAGAACATAAATGATGCTTGAAGCTATAGTATCGTTAAAATCCTTACAAAAACAAGATAACAACGTTCACAAGCATATAGGACGCATTTACTCCTTTGAAAGCTCTTAGTTTTGCTGTAAACTTGAGGAATCTGGCGACTTCATCTTTCTGCGGTGATTAAAGCTTGCACATACCTTTATTCAAGTAACTAGTCTCCATAAATGTGGAGGCTTTGAATGTATCAGCACATTTTTAATAGGAAAGTAATTTCTTGTAACACTACGCATCTTCAGTCCTGCAGTCTATTCAAATACAATTTGAATAAGACTGTAGGACTGAAGACTTAGTTTCGATTTCCTATTTTAAACAATTCACTGGTGAAGTCAAAGCCTCCGACTTTGCGGAGAATAGTTACCCCATCCGCAGTCATTGGTTCATTTATGTAGTTGTCAGAAAAAAAAGTTGCAGAGGATGAATGAGGTGTGGAAATGCAGATGAGTCTTACTGGAGTCCACTTTTAACATTAAGAGACGGCATTGGCCTTTACGTCATGTCAGAATTAGAAAAGATGTAAACAATGTAATGAGATATCGCGTAAATTGCAGAAAACGCCGAAATGTATTTTGAAACACCGTTGTTATCAACACGTTGTTAGGCTTAGAAGAACATACGATCAATAACAGGAAACAGTTACGTACCCAGACTAGCCAACTGTATTATGAGCGACCAATACCGAAACCGTAGCTCACCTCCATGACATTCATCAGTTGGCTTAACAGAGTAAGCGAGTAAGGTTCAGTAAGATCGAGCTGCCTCGTGAACGTTGTATATCATCCACGGGCGTCGGAAGGAGCATGTATCTCAGCAGGAAATCGTTACCAAGAATGGCTTCTTAGTCGTTACTCATTAGCACCTTCGTATTAAAAAATAAAAAGAACGAAGAAAATCTTTGTAACGATCGTTGAAACGCTAACTGCTATTTTGGATTTGGTTTGTTCCAGTTCAATTTTGCCTACTTCTTAAAGCGGTTAGTTCTCAAAGTTTAACTGTAGATAGATATCTGCAATCACATTGTACTTTGACCTGATCTTGTTGTTGCTTAACCACCAATTTCAGGTTATTACTGCCGTAGCGATGGCAATACGCGGATATTGGTAAGAAAAAGACAAATGGCATATTTATAATTACAAGTGAGTGCGGTGAGAAGATATCAAATTTTTAGCTGTCTTTCAAGATGGGACATTATCTGTTGGTTGCGCACGACAAGCATTACCAAAACGAAATCTCGTAAGATGTACCGATGAGGTCAACCAGCAGAAATGCCAAGTTATTTGTTATTTTCAGGTGAAAATAAGCTGCTTATCTAAATGCGGTGAATAACAACATTGCGACGTTTTTTTTCACCCTGCTGATAATTTTTTTTCTAGAAACAGACGATGTGCATTACCGTGGAACTGAAGCTGTTAAACAAATCTCTCGCTGCCGTCCAGACCAATACGAGTGCTGGGGGGGTGGGACCTGCATCCCTGCTGAGTCCTTTTGTGACGGTGTGGTCGATTGTGAAGACGTAAGCGACGAGGTCGATTTCCAATTGTTGTGGCAGAGCGCTTCGGGAGTGTTGAAACAACAATTTGTTCCCTGTCAACCAATGGTCAGAAGAAATGGAAGTCACGGAGCAAAGTACTTTACTGTATATTGAAGCTTGCAGCTAAGTCTACAATGCATCAACTAAAACTAACAGGCGAAGTTGTACGATTCAGGAAAATGTCAGGAGGCTGTAAATGTCAGCTGATGTCACGTTAATCAGGTTAACATCAAACCTGGAAATTTGCAAATTTTCATAATGGGCCCTGCATTTACCCTTCACCTTTTGGAAATTAATCATTTTTACTGACCGATGCTGGATGGTTCTATGAAGAACAATTTAGCCATCACAAAACAACCACCGTTCCCATAAAATCGTGTCTTTGTCCAGCAAATGCCCTTTACGCATGCCTTTTAAACCTTCGAAAGCAATATGGCACGCATTTTATAACTGCCGCTAAGCATAACTTCGTTTCCACCAGTGCTGTGACTAAAAAACTTCGTTTTATTTTCAATTGTTGTTAATCTTTCTCAACCAATAAGCTAAAACATGTGTCATGTCACGTGTATTTGCAAAATCAACTGTCTTTGCTTGAAGATTTTTTCATGCTGTTTGTCCTAAACTCTTGTTTTACAACAATTCCAGCGTCTGCGCACTGTGGAAAAGTTGGGTTTGTGACGGAGTGTACCAACAGTGTCTTGGTGACCTCGATGAGGTGTGCTGGCAACCTCCGTCTGGCGACTGTGGTCCCATCCTTCAACATTTGCGATGCAACGGATACCGCGACTGTCCAGGTTGATTGAGTTTTGTGCTTTATTGTAAACGACGTTTCAGATTTTCAGAATGTTAAGTTGTTGTTGCTTGTATTTCCATTAGCAAAAATCAGCACATTACCGGGTAATATATAAAATCCCCTATAATTCGGCGAAGCTTGAATGGTGGGAGGTTGACCTGAATTCACAAACGCAAAATTTGTGAGAAAATTGATTAGGTTCTCATTTGATTTTTCCTCCCATCCAATAGTAAAGAGCACCGAGCAACAACAGCAGTCAACACTGTTCACTGTTCATGATAGCAGGGACATATCAATTGTTTTTCAGGAGAAAATACTTTTTCCGATGTGTCAAAAATTATGACTTAAAAAGCCTGAATTTAAATAACTAAAATTTTTGTTCATTGATCATCAAATCGATTGTTTATTGATCTTAAGCACCAAACGTTTCACACACGGATGTCAGCAAAATCTTCCATTAGTCCTGCAGCAAAGCAAAGCTATTGCTCACATTTTCATAAAAGCACCAAACTTGCTACATGTTAACTGAAGGATTCAGGATATGGTGCAACTGCAGATTTTGCGTTGGTTAGGTTTGGCGGCTATTTTCCAAATTGGCCGCAATTCGCCTTTAACATATTGTCATTTTCAGTTTCTCCGTAGGTCTTTCAGAGGTGACGTGTGCTAGGTTTGACGTGCATTTACAAATGAAAACATTACAAATGTTATTTGGGTTGATCCATCACAGTAAGCAGTGTGTTGGACATATAAACTAGTACATAGGTTGGTTGCAACTTGCAAGGTAACCTACTTTCAGAGTTGTGAACGGGCTTCATTTCAAAGCCCGGACCCGGTCCGAGCCCGACGTCCATTGTTGAAGCCGATTTTCGGTCCGAAAGCCAAATTTACCGAGTGAGTCAAGATATGCGCAACTGCGGGGTATTGGTGGTGTATCAAAGTAAACATCACTAAATGATTCACAATCAATCATTCTTTATTGTAAATTTAATCAACTCGATTGCTTCAACAGCAACAAACGACGAAATTGTTCGTCGTTACGAAAAAATGGTGTGCAGATCCGAAATCGGCTCGAAACATTGTAGCAAACTTAAGCCCGAGTCCGGTTCGAAACCAGGCTCCATCCGAAAATCCCGGCCCAACTTAAAACTTTGCTACTGTGTTTCTTTTCTTCTGATCAATTCTTCACGTGACGTGAATTAATAAATCTAAACATTACAAAGGTAATCAACAAATTGTATTGAGGTTGGTTTATCATATTAAATAGAATGTTGGACAACCAAGCAGTGCATGTAGATTTAACCAGAGTGAGTTCAAAGAGGAGAACACGTGTATAAATGTCAATGAAGAGACACGTCATCGTGAAGAAACACCAAGCGCACAGAAAGCAATTGCCAGAGATGTACAATCACTTGCGGCCATCATTGAGGAGCTGGGGAATCCTTTCGAGGAGGAATGTCTGATTTGCTGGCTCAAGACACAAAGCAGATTGTCGTCGAGCGGCAGCTTCCTGGCGAATCACATCTTGATCTTGTTTGGGGCAGATATAAAGATGACTCCTTTCAGACGGAAACAAGGGAGAAACGAGTAAAGGGGTGCTACGGTGTATGGTTAGCACCGCAGTCATATACCTGGAAACTGGCAGAGTTTCCTGCGTGGTGACGCAAAAAAGGATGAGCAATTCACCTTCCTGTCTTTTATGCTGGTGCAGTTCTTCCAAAACGAGACAAAGGAGCCGGTAGTCAATGTTGGTGAAGCAGGCACCTGCCTTCCAAGACACAAAGGTGAAAGTTCTCTGGCTCTATGCAGTTGGAACATGCTGCTAGACACGACCATCGTCGGATTCAAGCTCGATTCGTAGACGCCGACGTTGTCGTCGTCTTGGCGGTGATGGTGACCCAGGTACTGCTATGTGTGGATGAACTTCGAGATTACCTGGGATGGGACGGTTAAACTATCGCTGCACATGAAATAGCTGCCTGCCTCGGTCGAAGAAGGAACTGGTCCTACCTGTTTTCCACGCCTTGACTAGATGTGATACGGTATCAGCATTCGTGGAACATGGGACGAAATCTGCCTGGGCAACGTGGAACTCGTTTCCAGAGCTGACCTGATTTCCTAGTGACCCAATCACCACACCAGTCAGTATTCAGGAGGACACAATGCACTGCATTGAAAGGTTTGTCGTACTCGCCCTCTATGGCCGTACCAGTCCATATTCGAAAATTAACAAGGCCAGAAAGAAACGCTTCACCAAGAGAAACTCCGCCCAGCGAATCCCAGCTACCTACGATGTTTAGGACCTATATGTGAAAAGATTAGTCTTCCAGGGTGGCAATGTCTTTGGCATTTGCGTAGCCAGCCCAAAACTTCTGGGTGGCCAAAATGTTCGACCTCAGGCGAGCAACAGTATTTTTGTTTGGGACGCAGCTTCTCAAAGCACAAAATGACTAGAAATGCTAAATGTTAAGGGGACATGGCCCCCTGGGCCCCCTGGCTACGCCTATGATCTTTGGGCAGGCCTTGGTCGCACAACCCTCGATTCTGTCACCAACAAGCTTGGGGTTGCCGGCAAACAGAAGACGGTTCCTACGAACATCTACGGACAACACTCTCAGGTTTCGAAAAGCTGCTATAGCTAAATGTATATGTGTTCAAATAAGTGATGTTGTATTGCGAACAATATAGCCACAAATAATCGAATGCATTCCTTTTTTCAACGTTTCAGCTTAGTCAGAAGCCATCATTAGGAATATAAATGAAATGCAACAGTGAAAAAGAAAAGTAAAGACGCAGTTTGAAGCAGGGTTGCGTAGTCGGAAGCAAAATATCCCACTCCAACTCCGACACCGACCTTTCCAAAATTTCCGACTCAGACTCCTTAACATAAAGGGAATGACGTTTGGCTATTAAAATCAATCAAAATCGTGGTGCACAGCAAAAAATCTGTTTCAACAAAAATTTCAAAAGAAATTGTACCATTTCAAGAGAAATTCCCAACTTATGAGTGTAATGTGAAAAATAATCCAATTGGACATCCGGAGTCGGACAAAAAAATCCGACTCCGACTCCGCAACCCTGGTTTGAAGGCATTGTGTTGTATCACGTCATAGACACCATCATGTATTAATAGCAGTAATGGAATATATGAACCATTGATGTTGAGGCCTGGATGGCGTAGGCTACCTGTATTAAAAGAGAATCGTGCAGGAGAAGTTTCTTTTGACCGATAATGCTTCCCAACATTTCCGTTTGCTTGAACCTGATGTTAGACATTGATTCTAAGTGGTGAGCCCTCAAGCGTTCTTCAGACACTCCATTTTCGCAGCAACTTTGTAAACTGAAGAATTTTTCATTCGGATAGTTCAGATTTACCGTCACCGGATACCATCAAATATCCAACGGGAACTTGAAACCGGTTCGGAGCACCCAGGTTATCCACAACGAGTTATCTTAGAAAATGATGTTGAATCGAAAATGTTAAGTTAACAGTAAATGCATTGTGGAGACAAGTCATAGCAGCCAGTATGTAGTTGAATACACTGGCTCAAGATCACATGGTTACACACACACACCGCCCCTGGTAGGAATTCCACCGTTACCAACACCTTCACCAAATATAAATTTTGATTGCACGATCGAACCGGTCGCGTAACGTTACGATTCAATTTTTCTGATTTACAAATTCACAGTTTAAGATAAGATCAGAAAAAAAACGCCAGTTATTTGAAAATGGCAGTTTTTTTTAACAAAACACCATTGAATTGTGTGCACGTTTTTCGTGAGATCATTATTTTTATTAGAAAAAGCAAGAATAATATCTCTCAAATCCACTCACGAACACAAGTTTGAAATTTTGGTCGTGCAAATTCCCTATTTGACTACCTACTGTCCTCGGATTTGCCACAGAATTGCTGCACCTACAAGCGGAAAAGTAGTGGCAAATTAGTTAAATGCGTTTTCGCAAAAGAAAAGCTACACTGAAGTACTGCAGAAGCAATCATGAACATTTAACCGACCACACACTGTTGTGAACTCAATTATCAACGTTAATTAGCAAATTTCTCCGTGTGTGATTAACCCATAATTTTGAGTGCAAAAAGTCACAACAAAGTAGAATGATCGCATTCAGCAGCAACATGGAATGAACTCTTGAACTCCTGTAATGGCACAAAGAGCCCGCGCACTACACTGGCATTAGATGAAGTGAATTAAGATAAATGACCCCGTCTCTTATCAGTAAATGCAGCGGTCCGCTGTTGCATGCAAGCCACCAACGATCGGCCAGAGCAGGGACCACCAACATGGTGCTGGTGGGCACCGTGTGCCAGGCCGCCTGCTGGCCTTCTAAAAGTAACATTAATATGATCGGTGTCTTCACATCGATGAATGTCAGTAAATTAATAATAACTTAATTAAAGGTAAATTGAGCAAATGGTTTTTATTTCACAAGTATGTATCAAACTTACCGACCTTCGCATAATTCGATACCTAACAAGTAGAAGTAGCTCTCACTTTCAAAAATGTTAGTGACCCTCCCGCGTGATGTGCGACGTTTAGTGCCGGATTATCATCGCAGCTGTTGTAAATTTAAAAGTGTTTTTGCAATTATTGAATAACCCTTTGAAATTAATTGTTGCCCACGGTTCCTTACGTTAAAAGCTGCGTTGAACAAAAATATTTAAGTAAACCGCTTAGTGCTGTGGATAGGCTTGTGTCATAAGGGATAAAGAGCAAGGAAAAATTGTACGTGCCTTCGCATAAAAAAGCAAGGTTCAGTCAGCGAGAACTTCTGTGTTGTCAACTGGCATATTTGTATAGCAACAATCTGGGATTTGGTGTATTTTGGGATGTACTTTATACCTCTTCGTGTGAAAGTTATTATTTGGTATATATGAGACGGTCGGAAAATTCCTGGTATATTTTGCAATTACCAAGTTGTATGATAACCACAATCCTTAACTTCTCTTTTCTGTGAAACCTGCAAAGATTCGCTTAAAAACAAGCATGCACCCTGGAGCTGTTGCCACACTTCACTGCAAAAGGCACTGAAGTCGATCTCATGGATTAGCTGAGATTTTCTCCAAGTGCTTCGTTACCCATGGTTCCTTACTCTAAATAGCCGTTGTGTTGAACAAAATTATTTAAGTAAACTTGTCTCTCTTTTCCGTGTACTCAGCCCTATCGCCAGAGTAGATCCGTGGTGCAAAGCCTCCATTTAAAATTACAGTACTACTGATGTTTGAAGAACTGATGTTCTTCTTTGAAAAAGACTAGGCGAAATCCGCATCTTTATAGCCCTTGATTGGCCTACTAGCTTTTGTGGTTTGGGAGTTTGGCCTAAAAACACCACAGTAATTCATTACTTTACGGAATTATTGCATGATGAAGAGCAGCTTCATGTAATCTACAGCCAATATCGGTTGTTTTAAATCGCGCCATGAGATGTTTCAGTCCAGTTACTAACATTTATAAAACGCAGAAAATTCTCCAACTGAAAGATAGAGTGAGCAAATTCATGTATAAATACACCAACTCACAGCTACCGGCTACATTTACCAATTATTTTAAACTCATTACAGATATTCATCCTTTTAATACGAGAAAAACTAAAACTGGCAATTTGCTTTACCAAAAGCACGTTCAAATTCAGGTGCGAAAATAATAAAGTACAGTGCAATAGAAATCTGGTGAAACATTCTTTTAGAAATAAGAATAAACCGTGTTTGACACTTTTACAGCGGATTATACAAAAATGTGTTACTCGGGTACTAGAAATATTTTGATAATCTTTTTTGTTTGAGCGCATTACCTAGGTGCATTGATTTAATTATTCAACGTTGCTGCTATGAATATAGTCGAATCCTGAAATATCGCTGTTGTAATCATTCCGTTCGGCTTTTGCTGCGTTCATTCAAATGGGTCGCATCAAACTTTTGTATTAAGTAGTGGGATGCCTGCCCTTTAGTCTCCATTCGCAAAGCGAACAACGTGTCTTCCGAACAGTAAACGAATTTCCGTTCCCATACATGATTCATCACATCGAATGCGAATTCATTTTCCAAATACATGATTGGAAGCCTTGTTCTCAACCTGCTTGAATTCCATGGCACCATTGCTGTGGTGCAACTGTTGATGCATTTCCTCTTTAGCTATCACGAATACTTCCAAAATATGTGTAAACAATAAATGTTTTATGTGGCAATGCCAAATCAATTTCTTCTGGTGGAATGATATTGTCTGCAACGCGTTTTGCTTCCATAAACCATATAACCGCGTTGCCCATATTAAACCTTATACTCAGAGCAACATACTTTTACGTACTGCTATAAACTGCTCCCTTTACACTACAAGTAGCTTCGCCCAGGGTGGTCCGCAGACTAATTACCCTGGTCTTTGGCAGCCTCCCACCCCCATGCATTTTTTAAATCGGTCTACTGGAGGTCATCGCAGTGATATATTTAATAATCGCGATGACCTCATTTATGCGTGTACTTTTCATGCTTGTTTCAAAGTGATAACGCTAGCGCCATCACGCGTATGCTTCTCTATTACCACCACATACTATCCTCGTGTTCTGTCATGTATTTGTGTGTTCCTTGTTACTGCCATGCATGCTTAAGTATATTGTGTTGCGTGTGGGAGTGAATACTTTAAATAAACAATACAATACTGTGAGGAGGAAAAAACAGGGAGAAAGGGTATTACCTTCTATGGCGCCTACCACTGCGACAGTGAAGCACCCTGTAAGAAAATGTTAGTGACAGGCCTGTCACAGTCGTTGTGCAACAATAGTTGCCAGCACAAAAAACAAAAATGAAGGTAAAATAGTACACACCAAATAACGAGTGCGAAAGTAACAGGAATAATGCAATGAGAACGATCAAGAATGGCATGAACAAGTGAGTTAAATAAGAAAATAAGTTGCAATGAGAGTTGAGTATCAGAAAGCCGTGCAATCATGAAACGGCGTTGTTGCTTGGTCGTTATTATTGCAACAAATTTGAGTGGCGCTGTGAAAATGCGTTATTCTTGTTTTTCAGTTTATTTTTCAAAGAAGGAAAATAGATTTGGCGTTTTGTTGTTCATCTGGTTACATTTTCAAGCACGTTAGGGCACGTTTGCTGTTGGTGGAGTTGGCCACATTGATTATGGTCCCCATAAATGAACTTGTGTAGAATAAACATCGCTATAAGTTGATTTTTTAAATCATTTTTCTGCTGCAGTACTCATAAACAAGTTGTATGCTATTAGATGAAGGTGATAACCCCTGTTCTAGTGATGTCAAAGAATAATACATTTTTCTTACCTAGTATGTTATCTTAGCAAAGATGGTGTGTGTGGTGGATGCTGTGAATAATATTGTAATGTTGCACTTTTAACGTTAATGTTTCTATAAATCATGGGTAATTTTGCCATCATGCTGGCTGATTTTTGCAGAGATAAGCTCCATTCGATCAGTGCTGCAACATGACAAAAATTCAGTGGTGGTTTTAGATTAAGTTTCTGATGTAAACACCTCTGCCCCTCATTTTCCGCCCCCCAATTATCAGTTATAGAGCTATTTTACGTTTATTCAATTCCATCTTACGTTTATCAAATTTATTAGGTGAACATGAACGTCGTTCATTAAATTAAGTCTCAATATATGGCTTTATCACTTTTTATTTTTAAACGAACAGGCTTGCCGTATTTATATGTAAATCGCTCTTGATTGTGACTGCACGAAATGGTGCCTAACACTGATGTAAGCTATCCTTGATTGTAAGCTACATTAAATGATGAAATACAGTGTAAGTCTCAGCTTAAGCTGTAACCATTTTTTGTTTCTTCCAAGCTTGCAATCAACAACTAATTAACAGTTGGGTTGGACCACTGCGAGTCAGCAGGTATTCGTGTTCCTGATATGGACTTTAGGCATCTATTCCGGATGAAATGCAGTTCACTTAATGTTTTCTGATGCGCTTAATCTCATTTTCTTGAGAAAAGTAGGGTTTAATTTTACCAGTGAGGCAACTTACTGTAGCCAGAGACAACCTGTAGCTAGCAGCCTGATCACATTGACCACACTTTGTCACAACTACACATACACCTAACCAACAATGCTAACGATCTCTATACCCGTTTCTAGCGGAGATCGAAGCCTCTCTAAGCTGAAATTCACAAAAGTAATTTTAAGATCTCGCACGGGCCAAGAGCGTGTCAATGGTTTGGCACTTATGTGCATTGAACATAAAGTGGATAACAAATTCTAGTTGTGTTGGTAGCTGAATTTTCCAAACTAAATGCTAGAAAATGTAGTGTTACGTAGCTCAATTTGTTACGTGATATTGTGTTATGCGTTCCCTTGCATTACTTGTTAGGTTAGCAATTCTGTAGTTTGTATGGACAACATCATAAAAACTACAGATCATATTTAAAATGGATTGTGATTGCGTACATGTACCCCACAGACCTTCGCATCAGGACGCCCCAAACCTAAGGTCGTCACTGCCCACATCTATTTAATGATAACTTACAGTAGGTGTATTGTGCTTAGAGGAATAGACGTTTTTCTTTCAACTAACGAAGAAAACCTTTTATCGCTATAGGATTAGGCACCAACACAGTTGCCTTGACAAAGCTATGTCCAGCCCGGCAGCCGCGTGCGGCCCACTCGAAGGTTTTGTGCGGCTCAGCTTAGGTTTTCGCTGTGATATAAGCAGCCTGAAAACCTGTCCATATTTTGATAATATTAAATTTGACATTTTTGGTGCAGGTAGTTCTCAGTGCCCCTTAACAAGTCCCTACTACGTGATGTGAGATTTCCATATGTCCACTGACAACTTGGTGCAAAACATTTTACTAGTTTTCTAATTTCTACCCTTGTTCCATTGACACTAAACATTCATATGAAATTACACTTACGGAGTGGTTAAAGGTGCCAAACAGTCGTTACCATAGCTGTTAGGATTTGAACGGTTTCAGTACATTTATTTAAACTAAATTCAGTATGCTAAGATCAAAGTAAGTCATTCAATGTGCGGCCAGCATTAATATGTTAGTCAATGTGCGGCCCTGATAGTGACATAATTTTTGACTCGGTAAGCAATTTCGGTTGGACATAGCTGGACTAAACGAATCTATTTATGCGGTCACTGAGTTGTGAAGTTCTGAAAGGTTTATCTGACAATTCCTGCTCTGTTGATGTTCTACAGCACTTTGTAACTCGCGTTAACATTCCGGTAGACCTACTCGGTTCAACTTTGAGTTTCGAGTATTAGCGATTGTTACGTCACGAGTGTGAAGGCTGTGGTGAATGATTTACATTTTAAAGATTGTTAATTGTCTCAGCGATCTTTTGTTGCAGGCTAGATCGGTGTAAAAGACTGGAAACATTACAGCGTTCTCCATTATTCTCGTACTTGAAACAAACCGAACCACTAAAACTATATTTTTAAGAAAATAGAAGAACAGATTGCACTTCACTTTGCTGATTGCAATTGGGGCGAACTATATGTTACAGCAGTGGTCCTTAAACTGGGTTCGACGGAGGTCATCTGATTTCAGTAACCCATTTTCACTTTCTGTTGTATTGGGCAAAAATGGGGTTCGACAAAGGCTTGGAAAACTACAAAGGGTTCGGCGTGTTTGTAAAGTTTAAGAACCACGTAACAGCACGACCAAGAGCAGTAACTCTTTGTACACTAGGTCGGCAAATGTTAGTCTTCACCCTAGATCTAAAATATAAATACTTTTCCTATCCTAGCTATACCAGCCAATAGCATCTTTTCGCTGGCTGCCTCAGTGTTTACCATGCGATGTAAAAGCAACTTACACAGACCGTTTCACGAAAATATTTTCAAAGTATTGCCTTAAGGTTTAATCATAAGCTTTGCATATCGGAAAGATTAACAAAGGCCAACATGCTGTGCATATACGGCGTTGCTCCGAAAAGCGATAAATGCAACGGCAGTCTTTTTTACGAATGACAAAAGGTCAACAGCAGAATTTTGTTAAATGAATTTCCATTGAGTTGAACTAGGTTTGAATTATAAATTTCGATTAATGTAATGCTGGTCTTGTGAGGGGTCACAGATTTGAGGGGTCACAGATTTGAGGGGGTCACAGATTAAGCCAACAGGTAGTTTTTTCAGTTTATGCCTTCACCAAATCTACAGTTTGAAAATGCTTCCTGGAGAAACGGTTGCAATTTCATGTTTTCTATCTTTAAAAAGTAGTTTGGGTCACTGGTGTTCCTTTGCAATTTCATAACTTTCAGACGGTAGCGATGAGGAAGGCTGCGCCGAATACAGATGCACCAGTCTCGATTCTAGTCATGCCAATGGGACTATCACATCCGGACAATTCTGTAATGGAAAAAAGGACTGCGCCAATGGAGTTGACGAGTGCATGGAGTTCTGCAACAATGAGTGTCATTGCTCCCATGTATGGCTTGTCACTGAAAATTTAGTTGAATGAGAAATGTCTTCAGATCTGATTAAGGTCGTATTTTGCGCACTTCGCACGAGAATATGGTTTGATTTTGCTGAAATTGTAATAGGACAAGAACTTAAGCTGATAGGCCTTTTGCACAAATGGTAGAAACAGCACATTGCGTGAAAAAAGACGCGTTTTCGAAAGTTTTCAGACAGGACGCGACACTGTGCCGAAAACAGATTTGCTTAAGTTTTGGTAGGCCTATTAAAATGAGTGGAACGTTAGATGGTGCATGTCAGCAAGTCCTGAAATGCTACCAATCGAATGCCTTCTCATTAACAGGTATCAGAAAAACCTTGTGCTTTTGCAGAGCATGTCAAAATAAAATTGTGAAGTCAGTCATCTATCCTTTAGGATATTTACACAAAAATTTGTGCGAAGTTTTGCGCATTACCTACATTATGCCGCCCATTTTTTCACCTACTTGTTACTCTGTATGCGGTAATGACGGACTGTAACAAATGCATTGTGCACACTGTATAACCACTCATGGCGTTAACATTTGCAGAAATTACTACAAGTTTTCAGTTTCTGAATTGTTATAATTGATTTTCTATTCACTTTTATGTGTTAGAGCGAATTTATGATTTTCATACTACTTCATAAGTTGTGGACATATACATGCTAGATGCTGTATGGACTTTGTGAGGGCGGTTATGTGTGTCCAACAAAGAAGTCAGATTGTAGAAGCTGTGGAGACGGACGAACAACCTACGGAATCAGCCAAGTGCGTTGAAATATCAGCATGCTTTTCTCGTGAGACCAGGTATCAATACCGCATTGTAATATCCTCTCGCTCAAGTCAAGCACTTCCGAGTTTCGATAAACTCCCTCAATCGCGAAAACCGTTGTGCGTGAAGTCCGCACTCAGTAAGAAACATCATTGAAGAGAGCGCAACAGCAGCCAGAGCCATACTGAGCATGAAATTTGACGGAATTTAGCTTCACTTTGAAAAGTTCTACAAACGCTTGATTTTCAATTGAATTTCAGCTCTAGTTTCATAATGAGAATGCAGTTAAATTGTGCCAAATTTTTCTAAGTTGTTTTCAAAATCTCTCTCATATTTATGCAATTTTTATTTTTTTTCTTAAACGGAGTTGTGCTTTGAAATCCAACAGCTGTGCGACGGAGTCTTCGATTGCCCGAACGGAAGAGATGAGAACTGCGCATGGTTCACGTGCAGGAACAAGAAGCGCGTGAGTCATCATTCCGCGAAAAATTGCGTAATTGTAATCTTCCGTTTGCTTTCAAACAAGGTGGCTTTCTTTGTTGCATAAAATAGTGATTTCATCAATGTCCTATTTTTAGCTCATCAATGCCTGCTTCTTATACCTATTTTGCAAGTTGGGCGAGTGTTACTAACACGCATTTTCCCGTTTGGGGCAAACGTTTAATATAGCAAGTTCTCAGTAGCATACATTTCAAATTGCAGCAACACGAAGAAATGAAACTTGATTTTCGAGTGCGCCAACAAAGATTTTCTGAAAAGGCTTAGATGACTATTTCTCTGAAAAAGAAACAAAGCAAGTCTAAATTTTGAGTTTACGAAACTGATGAAGCTCGTCGTCGTCATACATTTCTGTTGAAATAACTGGCGGCCAAACGTCGTCTTTAAATTGTTCGCATTAGTCAAGGCTTATCAAGTCATCGCATTTGGACCGGATGGTATCTCTTTCTAAACAATTAAGTAGCGGCCATAGTTCAGTCGTAAGAGTGTCCGCCTTTTAACTGAAAAGTTGGGAGTTCGATCCACGGCTAATGAGTGAATCGCCTTCGCAGTTCGCACTCATTGGGCAAGAGCGTTCACCTCAGCCGCCTCTGCAAGAAGCAAATTTCAGGAGGCTTCGGCCTGCCGTCAACTGCCGTCACAAAATCAAATAAAAACAAAATAAACGGACGTAGAGCGCGTTTCGTTTTGCAAAATATTTCAAGTCCATCCCTTGTTTTTCCCAGAGCCATCAAAGGCGGATCGTTTTTGTTGTTTTACATTCATTCCTTAATTTTCATACCCGCTTTCCCTCTGCAGAGGAACGCGGTTAAGTAAAATATCTGCGTTTTTGTGAAGATAATGGTTTGTGCTCTTTTATACTTTTTTTGCCGTTTTTTTCAACGCATTTTGTAAAGCGTTCGGTGACCAACAGAAATACCTTTTTTGGAATCATTTGCAGATAAGAGCAGCTCTTGCGTGTGACGACGTCGACGACTGCGGTGACAACAGCGACAATTGCAGCGAGGTTGCTTTTTGTCCAAACCTAAAGTAACTACTCGCTTGTTTCCTTGCTTTGAACTACTGCACGTGTGAAATGTTGGTTAATAAGTCTAAACCAAAACGACAGGTCCTCAAATAACTGCTCTCCACATGTGAGACGAGCAAAAATCTATCTGCACATTCTTAGCTGGGAATCAATTTCACGTAACACTAAACATCGTCCATCCTTAGATCTGAAGCAGTGCTAACAAATGAAACGTTGAAAGGCTAAAACAAAGGCAGATAGAACAAAGAAACCCAAGACTGAAGTGAATATATCACAACACCACTTGCGACAATTAAAACCTTGAAAGTACGTCGTTTTCAAATAATTACGTTCACCGGAACTTCAAACACCTATTTCAGATGTAATTTAAAGTTAATTGATCACAACACAAGCTGGGATAATTAAAACTATAAAATACGTCGTTCGCAGATAATTGCGTTGACTTGTATTTCATGAGCTTCTGTTGTGATTTATAAAATTTAAGTTGCATCTGAAGTAGGTTTGAAATTCCAGTGAACGTAGTTATTTGAAAAAGACGTAATTGCAAGGGTTTAATTGTCACAGTTGGTGTTGTGTGCTATATTTACTTCAGTCTTGAGTTTATCTGCTTTCTCTGCCCTTTCGACGTTTCACCTCTTAGCACTGCTTGCAGATTCAAGGGCTGACGATGCGTAGTGTGTCGTGAAATCCACTTGTGATCAAAAATTTGCAGATAGATTCCTTGTTTGTCTCACATGTGGAGAGCAGCTACTTGAATACAGATATGTGCAAGTTTGAAGTATTGCAAGATGGTGAAAGCAGAGCCCAGTCGGCTGATTTCTCTGTAGCTTACAGAAAACCTAGAGCTATTGTTTGAAGTCCTTAGATAAAAACGACAATGCTACGTAGTAAGTTTCTATGTTCTTGAACGAAAATGTTTGAGATGAATTTAGATTTGTAACTTATTAACAGCGTGCATGATTTATGTTCAAAGGTAGACTGCAAGTAAACATTTCTGAATAGAAAGCAAAACGTTCTGCTAAGACAAGACTTGTGTTACTTTTGTAATGGCTTTGAGCATTGATTTTGCCTCAACCACAGTATCTCTTCATAAAACGTTTTAGGTACACGGGTGTTATGTCAAAGTTTCAAAATCGAGCTATTTTGAACAAAAAGAGCAACCTAGCATTTGTATGTTTCTACAACGTTCGTTTTTTCCATGTTTCAGACCAATACTGATTGAACAATTGTGTGACGGCCATAACGACTGTGGCGATCACAGTGATGAATGCCAACATGAGCACTGCACGTCAAAGGACAGGTAAGTATCATCAATATTTCCTTTAATTTTAGGCACTTTGTGCAACGCGCCGGGTATTTCTGAAAACTTGTGCGCATTTTTTCGGCGTTGGTGGTTGGCCAACAGGTGCTGTGAGAAGGAATTCCGCCAGAATCTCTAGATAATGACAAAATTGGCGACGTTGATTGCGGTCTCCACGTTCAGACACTTTTTGAGGTACTCTAATCTTCATAAATCCGTTTATTGAATTTACTTATATTTTAGACTCGGTCCCGTGGTCATAAAGAACACAACAATGTTCAATGATACAACACAGGGCAGGTGTCAGTTGGTAAGCGCAGCAGGCAAAACTGAAAGAAAGCAGACGACGAAATAGCGCGCTGGTAATTACTATAATCGCTGAAAACAGGTGTTATACAACGGGAGAAAGTGGAAGAGTTAGACATTTGAACTGAGGCATAAAGCGGTTGTTTGAAAAGTTCATGTTGCACAAATCTGCACAGATTGTTTGCAATCAATGCAGCAACTGCACCTTTGCTACGGTAGAGCTTTAGGGACGGACTTCTCCTACATGTAATTTTAAGTCATGAATTTAAAACAAACAATATAAATTGACCATTTGCTATATTTTTAGAAAGCTTTAAGTTTCTGAGTTTATTCGGAACTTCCTACCTATCTCAGCAGTTCCATCGAAAGACTTTGTCTGACGAGCGCCTTAAGTAAACGCATTTGTTAATTTAAATAATTGAGGCAACTGCTGTTGTACACTCGATACTCAGTTTGCAAACCAAGTGCACTAGAGCAGTGCTTATGAGCTGAGTAACAAACCGGGAATTATGCGGAGTTCGAGTCATTGCGAATAAATACATAACCTCTGGTAAACTTGAACTTTGGGGCACACCATTCTCTTGCTCTAAAGATCAAGTTAAAAATGTTTAGAATAAATAATAAAATATTCATTAGTCATTTGCATAAGCTTGATACAATACAGGGCTGATTTAAACTAATGAGTTTGTGGGGGTGGGCTAAATTGATTCATGTTGGAGCTGCGTATGATTAAACTTCGATTTTCGCAAGCAGTTGCACACCAAAAAACTTTCAAACTTTTATTTTCACGAACACGGTGATATTTCCAAACAAAGATTAGCGTCACTTGGTAATCTTGTGAGTTATGATATGTATTGTGAGATGTGTGAAAATTGACTGAAAAGTGGCAGTCTTTCGAATGAGATCCTTCAGGTGTTCTTTGTACGAACTGCACGATGCTTTGACTTACTGGCTTCAGTTGTTGCAGCAGCTTCCTTACTAAACGTAACTTTCGACAGCGTATGCTGCCGTTGAGTGACGATTACTGAACCGGTTTGTTCGCTGTCAAAACTGACTTTGATCATGGAAACGTTTTGGTGATCTGATGATCATGGAAAACGTTTTGGTGGATGATCATGGAAACGTTTTGGTGATCTGTTCCATAGTGACGTCTTAGTTTCCTCACTTTTCAAAGCGTGGGGGATAAGACCCAAAGGCTTAAGCTGCAAAATTTTTACACTTGCTGACCAAGATTTCTGTAAAGTAAGAACTGTATCTGCATAGGTCAAACTCTTCCTAGCTGTAGGTCTTTCTAGTTTCACTTTTACATGAGTTTAATTGCAACTGAAGCGGTAGCAACTGGAAAACATGTGGCTATATTTTTTAGATGTGTAACTCCGCATTCTTTAAACGTCAGTTGGTTTCTACAATTAAAGTAGGAACGTGAAGTGAGGTTTGGGTGACAAACACCAAACCGGTTATTATCATACAAAGTGTCAAAAAGAAAGACTGGCCAAGAAAAGCAACCTGCTTATTGAGGGCTAAAATGCAATTGCCTTATTTGGAAGGCCACATGCTTCAGTTCCAGATCGGTTTTAGCAATATCGCTGTGAAGTGATAATCATTGTTTTCAAATAATCCGCTTACAAGAAGGTAGTGATTTAAAAATCGCAGACCTCATCACTCTGAATCAGGTATCACCAAATATTTGTTCGAAGTCCAGGTATTTTCCAAACTGACAATCGCGGACCACACTCTGTTTGTTNAACAAATTGCAANCATTCATACAGGATAGGGAAAAGAAACACAGGGCCGCCACCAGGGGAAGGCAACCGGAAAATTGCTACGTCCGAAAATTTTCAAAAACATGTTTAGCTTTTCGGTACAACATCACGTTACAATAATTTTGACCCCACCCCCCGAAAATATCAGCTAATTTCGACCCTGAAAAACCATGATCAGCGCCTCGCACACGCGCACAGCCTAGAGCAGGGGTTCCCAAACTGGGGTAGATGTACCCCTAGGGGTACATTTACTTATCGGAAGGGGTACATTTAACGTTAGCAAATGAAGGGAAAATATGTTTACATATTATTCATTTCCAATTATTTATGCATATATCAGTGAATACAATGGGCGTCTAAATAAATTTTTCCAGGGGGTCAACGTCGGCCTTTTCCGTACCCTTTTTAGGTTGCTATAGATGCAATGCAAATGGATGTTCACAAAACACTTCACCCTTTCCACACCACAAAGAAAATGCCCTGTGTTATGGCAACAGTTGCAAGAATGGGCTTCGTTGGCAGCCATGGCCAGGTATATTATCATAATTTGCTCCATTGGTTATCTACAGATTTTCAGATCAGGGTATTTTTTTCACAAAAGTATTGCCACGACTAACGAAACCACAAATTACGATTTTAGTTTACCGAGCAAGACTTTTCAGCGTCATTTAGAAACAAGAGCTGCAAACGTCTGAGATCTTGTCCGAAGCGATCAGTCTTTGAATAAAACCTTGCTTGTCTTTGATTTTTTTATTTTTTCATGTGGAATGCTCATAGTCATCATACATAAACCGGACAGGTAGATTTGTATGTTGACACGACTCTACTATCAGACAAGTCACTGAAGTTAGAATATCATGCAGGCTTTAAAAAATGTAACGGATGAATTGTGAAAAGTCGCCACAACAAATCTAGATTTGCACTCAGTTCTCACTCAGAAGTAGTCAGATATAAACCTTAACGACTAAGATGTATTCCCACAAACCTGCATAGACGTATTCTAACAGGTCACACAGTTTCATACTGTGTGAAAAGAAGCCCGCATAAGCGTAGTTTGATTAAGCTATTCACTCGAGGCAAATTGTCCACACCTGTAATTTTTTCGCTGCGACATTTCGGTCATTTGTTCCATCGTATTAGAGGATCGGGGATTCGCAAAAATAAATGTAGGACTTCGGCGTTCCCGGGATGGAAATGTTTGAGAAACATTGCTCTAGACCAGGGGCTCCCAAACTTACTCTGGCCATGTACCCCTTCAGCATTTTGATAGATGAGCATGTATCCCTAAAATTTCTTATGACATAAAGGCTGAGGAAAGTAACAAAAACATATTTACCAACAAGCATATAATCAATTTTTAACAATAATAATCACCATGGGCGTCCACAAGGGGGGGGCAAAACGAGCATTTACCCCCTTGGAAATTTGGACGAAGAATCAAAAGCTTCTAGAAAACAGGAAGTCAGCATCGTAATTCCGATGAATTTATTTAATTCTTGCATTGACAGTTTTTTTGCCGGTATGACACTCACACTGCACAAGATCCAGAGGCAGGTTGCAAAACTTGCAACGGATTGTTCTATCGTTGGTCTCTATTGTGTAACAATAACATGGCAACAAATCTTCAAAGATTCAGTTTAAGTAATTGTAGAAGGTGTTTAGCTTGCAGGTGACTGTTGAATACAGACATCTGTGGCAGGTAATACAGCGAGACAGTGACCGCTGATTGCCGAAATGCACCTAGTTTTAACTGTGTGAAAAAAAGCATGGGTGAATCTGTAGCAATGGTTCCACAATTTTGCAATATCCATTGTTAGTGGGAGACTTTGAGTGTGAACTTGGGTTTATTTTTTAAGTCATAGATCAAATTTTTTTAAAATTATGTCCATTCGGTTATAAATCCAGAACAGATAGAATAGTGAATACCGTTACGGCGAGTTTTAAATAAACAATGAATAAAATAATGGACGCCCCACAAATGAACGAAATATGTAAGTCTTTTATTCACGTCAATGCACGTGCAAAGCCTTAGCAGAAAATTGTGGGCACTGTGGACTATTACATCATAAAGAAAGTAATAATAATAACAATAATTCATGCATTTATAAAGCGCCGAAATTCGACATGTCGCTCTAAGGCGCTGAACAATGATATTGCGAAAGTGACACGCAAAGCGAATTCTAAAATACGTTGAAATGCACTAAGAACATACTGAACGACAATCGTGAGAAAAGGCAGAATTAGAAAAGTGAGTTTTGAGCAGTCTTTCGAACGAGGAGAGGTTCTCAGCATCTCGCACTTCTTGCGGCAGGTCGTTCCAGAGGATTGCGGTACTGGAATATAGTACTGGAATAACCTGGTTAGGCCTAGAAATGCGTATGTCAAACTGCAGTTGTGGTGCGATTAAGCTGAATAATGGACCGAATGGGCGTGATAAAAACTAGGTTCACAGATCCCAAGTTAAGACCCCTGGTCTACAGGGCACACTGGTCACCTTCTTTGAAGACATTGCGTTGCAAAAATGTGCAAGTAATTTGCACAAACCACTGTCATGTACAAGCAACGAAGGACAACCTGCCACGCAGGCGGAAAAGTTATTTCTAGAGTGGCGAGTCTTCCTCGGACATTCGTTCTATACAGGATCACCGTCAGTGGGGAGGGGGCATTTCCTCATTTCCTCTTGACGCCCCTAAGTCGATATCAATGATGACCTCGGTGACCTTTCTTCCGTTTCTTTTCCCCATCAGCAACCGAAAGCTAAAGCGTAATTGCTTTTAAAAAGGCTAATTATTAAAGTCGTGTTGTTGCTCATTAAGGTTTGTGTGCCGCTCGGGCGAATGCATTGCAAGAGGAGCGTTTTGTGACGGAACAATCGATTGCAAGGACGGCACTGACGAAATAATGACGGATGCTGACGACGACTTGCTTCCTGCTGCAGTGTTGTGCAGAAATACGCTGAACTCATTCAACAAATCGTGTATATTGAGACAGGTTCAGTCATATCATAGCGTTTGTTTTCGGTTAACAAGCCTTGCTTTCCTTCATATTTACACTTAAATGAAAGCTTGGTATTTCGGGAATGAACAGAGTATTATAATAAAATGAGCTACTTGGCCCTTTTTTCTACCACACTGAATACAAATCCGGTAATGTTTTTAGTTCTTTCAGCTGCATTTTTGCTAAACCAAAGGGAAATCACTTGTAGCAAATATATTTTACGTTTGGACAAAAATGTGGTTTGATATGAAGCTCGTTCTAGCAGTGTAATAAAATGAACGTTGGGTCTGACATAATTTAATACATTTCTTTTTTCTTGCTTGCTGAACAGGAATCTTGGATGTGCGATTTGGCCGATCACTGTGTTGACCGATCCGACGAATGCCAGTCACACTGCAAGTCGTCATTCCGGTGCGACGGTGCGAAATGCCTCCCCATCTACGCTTTCTGCAACGGTGTTCCTGGTGCGTTAATTATCGTAAATGACAGCTAAATTAAAAAAAAAAAATTCTGAACAGCATGTCATCTTGAAGTTGCTGTTTACAAAGGTATTTGTTATCTCATGGGATAGGCCGTGACCGAACCAAAGCATTGAGCCGGATTACTGCAGATTTCATTTTGTTTCCGGTCCATCAAATAGTTAACACATCTTGCTTCATTGTAATGCAGTAGACTGGAAATATAATCCTTGGAAGCGTTTTTTTTACGATGAATAAAGCAAGGTGCACTGAACAAAAACAAGTAACGATTTTTAGTTGTGCCTGCACTCCTAAAAGCAGCTCAGTGTTCATGAAAATATATAAATAAACGTACGAAAATGCTAAAATGCTGTGAACGTATCACAATATGAATCTCAGTGCAGAAAGTGTTTTGGTTACTGACCATGTTGGGCTGAAAAATAAGCATTTTAGTCTCAGCCAAACAAATCTTAGAATAGAAAAGACAGTGAATGTTATCAAAGATTTCCGAACATGTGGTGAAGTGTTCCTCAGTGGATGGAATGAGACAATTGATTACTAATCTCGCTTGGCATTAGCTTTATTCGTTAACACTATTATTTGTATTGCAAAACTATTCTTGCGTTATGAAATATTCTGACAATTTTGCAAAGACTGCGATGATGGAACGGATGAGGTGAAATACATCGGTGGCGATGGGCTTTTTCCATGTTCCAATTTATTTCATCACAAAGGCGAATGCGCTTTGTCCACCTCCCACCCGTGGGCTTGCGATAGACTCATACATTGCTCGAATGGAACAGACCAATGCCTCCCGGGATGCTCGTCGGTCTTCCAGTGCGGGTCTGGAGAATGCGTTGCCAAAGATGAGGTTCGTTAATTTTTTCAATCATTCATTAATCTCAACACGTACAGTTCCTCTAGGGAGGGTCGCAGAGGCAGCAGTCGTAGGAGGACTCGAAATACCTCAGGCTCAACAGCAATTTCAGATAATTCTGCTCTTTCCACACCGCGACGAGCCCAAGCAAGGTTGGAGATGTAGTCACTCCACCTGGTCCTTGGACGACCCCTGGGTCGCTTTCCCGTGTGTGTAGCCAGCAGGACTTGATTCGTCAGCCTTTCTTTGGGCATTCTGGACACATGGCCGAACCAACGTAGCTGGGATCTCTCGATTCGGAGGAGAAGAGGCTCAACATTCTAGGCTCTGCAAATTTCTCAGCTGCACACTGTTGTGGAGTGTCACATCATGTTTTTTTCGCAAAAATTCCATTTCTGCCGCCTGCACGTGAGAAAATATTCTTTCAGTCATTAGCCAAGATTCATGATCATAGGAAAGGATAACAACAAGGACCGATTAAAAAACTGACAGCTTACCTTTGCGGTGTTTTGATGCGTTGTAAAAATATTCTGTGCAATTTTTAATTAAAAATCAACGGGGCGACGATTTTCTGCTGTCAAGCGCTCCTGTTAAGGAAAAAGTGGTTTGATATTTGCAATGTTTCATGGCATGCGTCTAACATGTGAAATCGTTTCTATCGCCGGAAAGCAACTAAGTCTAGGTTGTCTAATACAACATTGAAATGTGTTTTTGCAAACTTTTCCACATTTTCTTTACAACAGGTTTGCGACGGAAAGCGAGATTGCCAAGACGGAAGTGACGAGCGGGCTGGCGACGAAGAAACCTTCACGTGCGTGCGCACGCGCCATCCAATCACCCGCACGTGCCTCCTCCCCCTGTCAATCACATACGACGACGTGGCGGATTGCGACCGCAACATGGACCTGCTCAGCCTGCCGCAGACAGATGAGGAAAACGCTACGGTAAGCCTCACGTTTGTGACTGGAACTGATACCAGTACTTTCGCTGTAAAACCCTCACGCTGGTTAATCCATGTTTATTGTGAAAATATGCAGGGAATCATGAGGTACCATGACGCCTTTTTTAACTCCTGTAACAGCGGCCTTTGCACGGGTCATAAGAGGATGATTTTAATGACAAAAAGTCAGTTTTTTTGGTTTTGCCTTTCAGCCTTCCCAATTCTTGCAATAATCGATAAGATCCCAGACAACCACCAAAAGTAAACCGGGCACATTCTCGAGCATGAAGCAGACACAGGAAGTTGGTGCCAAGCGCCGACTTTCAAATAGACTGTATTGCTAAGACACCCTCTAACCTGAAAGTATTCAAGGTTTGTTGGTGTATTACTCTATGATCTAGAGCTTTCTATGCAAAAACTTTGCAGACAAAAATTTTTAATAAAAAATGTATATACCTCAATAATCGTCCTGCAATAGTGTTCAGACAATATTATTATCATAATAATAATATTAAAAGCAATAACACTTTTCATCGAATCATTGGATTTTGCTTTGTTGGTTTTAATAAGTCTTGGCAAGATTTTCAAGATTTACTCACCTCATCAGTTTCTTTAGTAAAACCTTTCTTAAAAGTTCCCTTTTATTTCTTTGTTTGTCTCACATGTGATTTCCTGCTCAAAGCGCCTCCAGTTTTAAAACCATAATCGTGTGTGCAGCAAAGTCGCCATACGAGAGAGAATGATTGCTTTGAGTGTTCTAAAGTGAGCCCAAAGAAGTATCACGGTCACTGAGTTGACCCAGTCATTAGTAGACTGCACTTCGTATCAGTGAGTGGGTCCGAAGGCAAGACATGGAGAATACGTTGGAGACAGGTTCAGCTTCATAGGTTGATAGACTGGAGACAAGTTTCCATCTTGCCTATCAGTTACTCATACATGCAGTATACTGACTACCTTGCAAGGCTGACGAGCTCAGTCTGTCCTGAAACAAACCATTTGTGCCATGGATGAGCCCTTTCAGGAGTACACACCCCGGGCCAGAGTGGACCTGGATTTAATGGTGGCTAAAGTGTATTCGACATACCCAGGACTTACGACATTATCAAGTAGTCGTTTTTCAACGCACAAAATATTCATGCATCAATGCTTTGCAAGAAAGTTTGCAATCGATAAGGTTTGTTTTGCAAGGATAGCAAAACAAACCTTACATCATACCGCTACTTCTACATATAGGCTTACTGGTGATTAAATTCTTTAAAAACAATTTTCACACTCTTCGTAATTAAGCCATTGGCGTCACGTTCCATTCCAGATCATCGTCAAATCAGAGGTAAAAAGGAATTCATACTCAACGCGAAACATTTATCAGCATGGCAAAATATGGGCATATCTGCACCTAATCGTCATTAACAATATGCTGCTGTGCCCGGTGTTTTAGGTCAAGTCACTTCACTTCGATCCAGGAAACTTTCTTCTCATTTCCAAGAAGATTTTTACCTATGTCCGACACAACCTACAACACGTCGTTGCAAAGCTTCATTCTTGGGGACAGGGTGACAAGATGAAAAATTCTGTAAAAGGCCAAACAATGCTAAAAAGAGAATAGAAATAGGCCAAAACGACTGTTTAAAGACCAGAAAAAAGTTAAATTTTGTTTGTGGTATTGCTATTCCTTCATCACAAGGACGCATCTAAATTACAAAATATCATTGGTAATTTTCTTCAAATTAAGATTAAGTCTTGCTTGGCATTGAACTGGAGCTCATTACTGATTTTTCTCTGAGTTTTCATGGGTTTCATACTTTGTGTACAATGGTGCCACAGTTTCCATACTGACCCACTGGCAGATTTCTGTGCCCATACGATAGTCATCTTTACTCTTGTACTTCCAGTCAGAATCATAAGAGCCCTTCCACGTCTTCGACGTCATTGCAGCATGTATTGCGGAGTCGCAGACCCGTCCGCAAGTGTTGAGCCTGTTCAATGCTTACAACACACTAAACAGTGCAATAGTGCACGAATTTCCAGTGATTACGCACATTGTTTATATTCAATCTCGGAACCGCTAAATCACACTAACATCAGAACGCGGGCATCGGTCTAATATAACATTTGTTACAAAAATTTTGAAAACGTATTGCCGAAAAAAATGGAATAGCAATATTTTCTTTCAGAGGAAAGTTTTTCAGCGTAAAAAGGCCAAAAAAGAGCTAAAAGGCCAAACGAAATGTTAATGGCCAACCAACTTGATTTGAGGCCAAAAAAGGCCAAAAGGCCAAATGAAACGTTTAGGCTAACCACCTTGAAACGAGGCCAGATTTCTGAATTTTGGCCTAAAGTGGCCAACTTGGCAATGCTGCTTGACGATTGTGGATATGAACAACCTTTCCCACAACAGACGTAAAGTTTGTGTCAAAGTCAAACCCTACTGCGATCCGAATTGATGCATAACTTCTTTCAAGCTTTGTCCTACTTCTATCAATACCGCATGCAGCCATCACAATACCGCATTAGACATGCAAAGCATTGTGGAAATGTTTTAGTAAACCGTGCAACAAACTAAAAAGACTCATTGTTAGCTATCTTTGCAGCATAAAAGTTGGGACAAAAACTCGTGAGCTCCAACAATTCCTCAAACAAGGGTGACGCTACATGGAGAATTGTAATACTGTGACCATAGTGAGTTTAAAAACAGCGGATGCGGTTATAAAAGCTGATCGCAACTATTGGGATTTAGATCAGTGTCACTCAACCCCGAATCCGCGGACTAAAATGAGTCCGCGAAAGGATCTGGATGAGTCTGCAAGCACAATGACTATGGCAAACAATTTGATTTTAATAACATCAAGCAACTAACGATTTCATCAAGTTTATACAATAGAAGGTTTTGTTCATACAGCGTTTGTTACCCACACTCTTGCTTTGTTCCGCAACAATTCGCCTGGCAGGCGTATTAAATTTCACTGTCCCACATCAAATTTACACTTTTTGATACAGTGCGGTCAGTAACTCACGCGTAAGCTTGTTATGTAAACTGCAGTTAACTTTTACCGTCATGATTTATCATTGATAAACGAGAGAAGGCGTTTGCATGAAAGGAAACTGTACTTGAAACTTGGATTTACGTCGGTCGAGGCAAACGGTGAAGTCCGGCCACAGTGATGTTGACTTCATAAGGAAATGTGAGCTTGGCAGAGGGTTTTCTCTGATTCCATCTGCGATTTCTGCCTTAAATTTACAAACCTTTACAAGGAAGACTTTTCCTCAGCAGTCTCATATCTATTTAAACATCTTAACCCAGTAAAATATGCAACTGTTTGATGGAGCTTGACGCCACAGACAATGCCATCGAAAATTTCAAATTAACTTTGCGTGGTTTCTGGGAATCGACGCACTTTTTTTTCCTTGGTTGATCATAAGGTTTTGAGGGAAACTGACTTTCACAGTCATTCATGTGTAACATCTACATCGAACCCCATTTTTGGTTAAACTGTAATGTTTCCTTGCAAGTTTAAGCTTCTGTCACAATACAACATATGACGTGCAGAACGGTTCTGTCTGTAGACGACAAGAGCTCGAGTTTTTAGTGCGTTGCATGTTCCTACCAAACTACCAAACTCTGGCGTGGAGTAAATGTCTTATTTTGTGACTTGGCAAATTTCAAATAATTGTAATACTTTTCATGACACTTGATACTAACAGCTATACACTCGTTGCATAATGTCTTTTAATACTGCAAAACTAGTCATTAAGCATATCTCAACATTTTCGAAAAATCTTTCAAAAAACTTTAGTACATAAATTCCTGAAACTAAATGCCAAGAACTTCTGGAAAAAAAGAAAAGTAGATTTAAATTGCAGCAGACAATTTTGGATAAGTAAAAATTTATATGCTGACTATGACACTAGTTTCCCATGACACCTAATTTCTTAACTTCTTCCCAAAATTATGCAAAACATCAAAACGAAAAAGAGTTTAAACACAACGTAAAACATAAAATTCAAAGAGTTTCTTCAATCAACGAAAATCACTGCGTCGTTTGCATCGACCTCAAATTAAAAATGTTTGATTGATGTTTCCCTTGTGATGAATGCTTTAAAAAGATATAAGCAAATACAATGCAGTCATGCTATAGATAATTTTGTTGCAAGTAGTGAAATGAAATGCAATAACCAAGGCCAAGTAATCTGGCAAACAATTACTGGGAAACAGAAAGTTTACGCAAAGTGGCTATGCAGCATTTGTTTTTGGGTATGCTTTCAGATACACGTTATGTGCGCCATTTTCAAACTGTCAAGATTTTCTAATAACGGCCGTTTTAGAAAGAATCTCTTCCAAACGAAAACCTCGCTCGCGTAATCAAAGTTCTTTTATTTGTGTAGGTTATAAACAAACTCACAAAACTTTGCGAAATTTTTGAAATTTTTTTCAAGAATTATCATCAATATTTAAATTTTTCGAGGCCTTCAGCCCATTTCAAAGTGATAGAAACGAAAGCGATCAGTTACGCAAGCTGCTGACGAAAAACTGAAGCTGCATCTTAATGTGTGTTTCACTAAAGTGAGAATCCGGTTTTGTCCAGCGTCCTTATCAATTGCAATAGACAAGAATAGCAGTCGGTTCTAACCAAGAACCTGTCTCCATTTCACTGTGAACTTCTCTTCACCTTTTCATATTAATCGTTGCATCGACCTTCCACCGGGCAATTATCTTGCATAGCTCAGGTGAGAAGATTCCGCTGCATTTGCCGACTCAAAACAAGCCGGGTTTGGTGTTAAGATTTTCTGAACAGATTGCTCTCAAAAGCCAGCCATCGACGTGGCTGCTTGCAGGCTCTTGAAGCACAAGTTTCCTTTCAATAAGAAGGTAATTTTTGCACCGGGAGCAGTCGATCGTTATCCGCATCAAGCATGATAGGCTATCGCAAAGGTTGGCCCAGGTCATGCTGGCAGAAATCTGCAAGTCAAAGACATTCCATGAGAACTGCGGCTTGGCTTGACTTGCTGTAAGCAGTTATGGGATAATCACCTTCATTCCATCGAAATGAAGTGTACTTTACCATCTCTAAAGACTATAATTCAAATATCAACTAATATAGCTTGGCTATGAGGTTTTGAGCTATCAGCAAAAAGGTGAAGCACAACATGTTGTGATTCCCAAGCCGAAAGGCCTAGAGGAGCGTCCGCCCCATTTTTTTCACTAATTCTTGGAAAACCTCCTGGCAGCCGAATCACCTTTCGCGCTTGTAAGCAGATAAAAAATGTATCACAGTCGGCGGTATCGCAGATTGCTTCATATCGCTTAGTTGTGAAAGCAAACGTTCCGTGAAGTAGTAAATAAACTGTGCATCAAAAAAATGTTGCAAATCAACCTTTTCGGCCGGAAAGGTGGCTACCTGTTTTCTTGCTGTGTCCAAAGCATGTGCCTAGAATTTCACATGTAAAATCTGCAAAAATGTTGCTTGCAAACGCCTTATCGGCGTTTTTCGTATGGAAATGCAGCAGTCAATCCTTCATTCCGTAATTTCGGCGTACTGAAATTGTTCTCTTAGAGGCTTTAATTTTTCAAGAAAACGTTTCAATTTCGCCCCACTTTTACTTTCCAATTGCTGAACACTGGAACTGTTGGTAGATCGGCACTTGTAAGATTTTCCATGAGGTATCGATGCTCCGGAAATGGCTGTGATGTGATGCGGTGATCATTTAACTGTTCGTTTTGATCGCTGATCATTATTGTAGGTAGTTTTGTAGTGTCACGGAAAAAGTGTTAATAGACGGTTCAACTAATTCTAAGCCTGAAATAGCTTGGCCAGACCTATCCGCTTTCACATCCGCTTTGCATCCTGCAGTTAAAGGTTTTAACACACACAGAGAGAGAGACGTTGCAAACAATGGATAACGATTGCAATTTAAAGGGGTCAAATCTCACGTTAACGGCGTCGCTGTGCTGACAAACGCCGAGGGCAAAAGCGTGTCATCCACTCAGTCCTCCATCGTCGTTGGTCATTTTCGTCAACTTGCTGCCTATTAAAGTTCTCTGCTTGCCTATCTCGTGCCTGATACATTTGTCGCTATCTGCCTGTTCACGGCCGATTACGCCGGCCTAAGCCCGAGACATGCGTGCCACTTGAAACAGATCCGCAGAGTTTCTGACGCTTCCATTTCAGGCGATACCTGTCGCGAACGCTATAGTCAGTCTTTGATCACGCACATGTTTCAAAAGCTTGCGTTGTCAGTAGACAAGTCGCTTTAGTGTTGAGCAGAAACAAATGGCGTCCTGATTTTATTAGGGATGGTGTCGTGTGTCATTGGCAGCTGATAATAATATTTTATCCTGTATTTTTACATTTAGCAGAAGTACAAATGCATCATTACGCTTTGGTTTCGGTTTAGGCTATGCAGTGGCAAACACATATTTCATGATGCCCACAGTGATGATAAACAGTAAGCAGTTTTTTAACGTGTTCCAGGCTGTGAATCCTCCGTTTGCGCGGGCGGATGAATACGTCTAACAAAACAAACGTTTCCAGGTAACACTCGTCGGGTGCATCGCTTAAATATAAACCCGATCGTTTGGTTTTAATATTTTCAGCTTCGCCTTTTAGGTACCTCACTGATTACCTACCATCTTTATAATAAATCTGCCTATGATAAATCCCTAAAACGTTTTTCTAGTGAGAAGAGTTGCAGCGAGTCCTTGTCAATTCCCCCCTTTGCTTGTGTCTGGGTTTGCGTATTTAGTTATTAAAATATTTGTTGAAACATCTGATTTTTTTATCTTTCGCTACTTTCTTGCTTTTATCAAAAGATTCAAGAATAATTATAATCTAAATAAAAATGTGGAAATCAACCCAAGAAATTCTTTCGGAAGGGAGCGAATTGATACAAATTAACCAGTTAAACCAACTATTTAAATTTTCCGTTCTTTCCTCAACTCAAGATAATCTCAACATTTTTAATGGTGGGCAATTTTCTGAAACTGATGCTTTATTAAACTTTATTCCATTCAGTGAAAGCAATTGCTTTGAAAATTATTAGATGCTTTATATTACAAATTGTGATAGAAAGTTCAGCAACGAGTTGATCAGTTGTGTTTATGATCTTTTGCTGTTCAGGTTAAGCTTTATTGTGCGAGCTTTAGTACTCCAGAGAACGTTAATGCATCAGGTGTTGATGAATTGGCTCAAACCAAGTATCTTGGAACAAAGACCTAAATATTATTGATCAAACGTGGCTTTCGGGACTTTCAAAAAACATTTTCAAAAACCAATCGCCACTTTCTACCATTTTTCGCCACTTTCTACCATTTTTCGCCACTTTCTACCATTTTTCGCCACTTTCTAACATTTTTCGCCACTTTCTAACATTTTTCGCCACTTTCTACCGTTGTTGCAAATTGTTAAATACTGGATGTCAACCACAAAAAGTCGTGATTCACCAAATGTGTTCCTTCTTTCAAAGTTCATTCCAACTTGTATGACTCTCCAAACGAGTTTCATCTCACTCATGTGGGTTGTTTGCATGATTGGTGAGTTTTTCTGCACATATTCATCCAGGCATTTCTTTTAGACTTTGAAGTTTAAGGTCTACGAAACAAAAAGATTGAGAAACATTGGAGAGAGAATGAGATACCAACGAGCGTAAGAGAAAATTGATTGAAAGACAAAAGTGAATGCGGAGTAATTTGAAAGAGAAATAAATTGCCACGGGCAAAGAGTGTTCAGACAAGCAAGAAATCTGTCTCTGACTCATGCAACGATCGCTTGCTGGTTGGCTTTCGCTTTGGCACTGCTACTCTGTTGACTTAACTGAGTTACGGCCATGAAAAGAATTTCCAAAAAATTCACGAGCTGATATGTCAAAAGCTTATTATTTACTGGAAACACGATAAAATTTGTGAGTTCCTCCGATGCGTAAAATCTTTTTTCTTTGGAAAAATAGGAAACTTTCTGTTCGCGCGTGGTGGTGACGTTTTCAACGTCGTTGGACTGGTACAAAAATTATCAGAAATTTCGGAGCAACACAATACAACTTCCTTTGGAAATTTTATTTCCAATTGTTGAGAGCAAGATAGAAGTAAGATGAAAACCATACCCAACCTTTTTGCCATTAAACATAACCATTGCTATAAAAATGTGAGAATGCATTGTGTAGTGTAGAAATGTGTTGTAGGCATTTAGATGAAAATTGTTCTCATGCTGAAGTTAGATGGATAAAACCTTTGACTTGTACCGTTAAACTCTGGTTTGCAGGCGTTTTTAACATAATTTACAAGTTTCCATTTCTTTTCAAAGTAACATTTCGAAAAATATTTTTTGGTTTTCATAAACTACTGCGAAACTGAAAGCTTAAAAATCAATAATGACACTATTGTTTGAATGAACTCCCGTAGGCTTAGCTATTTCCGTTACAACTTCCACGTTTCGATGAGAGATTCAGTGCCGGGGAAAACCTACATCAAAACTTCATAAAATGGTATTTGAAAGTTTCATTCCAGTGAAAATCTTTCTTTATGTAAACCAACAAGGCGTCACACATTTATAATCGGGTTGAAGAAAGGCAAGGCTATAATGGTCTCCTCTACAGATTTGGCCATGAAAAGATGAGTTCATAGCATTGTGATGACGAAAGAAGAAACTTGGTTAATTTACGAAATTAACAAACAAAATAATTTCGACTTACGAGTGGCAAATTGTTGACAATAAATTTGTTTACCTTAAATTGTGGTAATGAAACAGGCTCGTCTTGTGGTCAGGTGACTTCCGATAAATCACGCTAACATTTAAAAACAGAAATAGAGTCTTACCCTCGCACTGTTTTTATTACTTGACGCATACTAGTTAAAAAAAATTGACACAAATGTAAACGCAGTGGGAAATAGCATCTGATTTTATCAAATTTCATGAAAACAAAAACTTTTGACTTACCGCAGTTTCATCAGCGAGTGGTATCGATTAGAGCAGGGCTTCTCAAATTTTTTTGTTCTGCGACCCATTTTGAAAAGGTTTATGCGGCCCCTCGATAGATAGCTTAGCTTAGACATCTTGCTACTCCGACGACACTAGGTTAATTCAAAGTATATCTGAAAGCTCAACTTTTAGATATACTTTGAATCTGTTTTACGTTTTATCTGATTCACCAGTTGAGCTTTTAGAATTTAGATACACTGGCCTAGACGTTAATGATACGTGTAAACCTCCCATTGCAAATCTCAGGAGGAATTTTGTCAATGGCGAAATCATACAAATGCACGCAATCCGCGAAAGTAATTCTACAGTAATAAAACTACCACGTAATGGAAAAAGAAAGGCGAAAAAAATTATAAAAAACAGTCCATAGACGTTTTCAAGCATAACTAATGGGATGGATGCACTTGATTTTTACACAGATCATCTATTCGTAGATTGATACAAGACAATGCAGGACGAAGGACATTCGCAAAATTTTTCAAAAAAGATCGGTTTTTGGACTTGATGTCGGTCAATTTTGAGAATGCCACTTGACACTAGAATGTTGTGCAAAAGGCTAAGGGTTATCAATGGCTAGATCAGAAATGACCAGGCGGTGGCGTACGCAGAAAATTTTCATGGAGTTTCATTCAGTAGCATATGGTAGTCATTTGTATTTGGTGTGCGCTGTTTGTGACGTCACAATTTGAGGTCATATTAATCTTTCCAAATCAACGTTTTGGCGGAGTTTGTTGACACAATATGCATATTCTTCTACACGCACTCTCCTTATTTTATGTGTCATTGCACTGATTATAAATGATTATCAGTGCTCCAAGATAGGATATCGGACGAAAATACACTCAACGCTACGACACACCAGTTCATAACTGCAAAAATATCAGGCTGCGCGTGAAAAAGAGGAGTAAAACACACTCATCACTAGTCAGAGCAATATTTACAAATGGAAAATCAAGCTGCGCTAATGTCTCGTCGAATACGAGCAATTGAGCATAGAAAGTGTGCGGCTGGACTGGCTGGCGCACACCGCGGTTTGCAGGATCGAATCTTTCTAAATTACACAGGAATTTGAGAATGCGCATACGGTAGGCAAGAAATCTTTCGTTTTTTTTGTTATGTATAGAAATCCAGCAAACTTCTAGTGTTTCTTCTTCCCTGCTGGGGCATTATCAAATTGCCTGAATGCTTCTGTGTAAACAACTGCTGTTTTTGAGCTCGTGTGCAACAGTTTTATCATGCTACAGAAATTGGTAACGTAGCCAATGTGGTCAGCGTATGCACTGATCAGCCTTAGCTTACAAATAAAACAATTGTTTTGGATAACGTGAACTATCGCGGAATACAATCTTAAATATGCGTAGTGGACGAAAGGTCTGCAAAAAATGGTGGCATGGTTCCTGGATGCAGACAATAAGCCAGGTTCCCACCAAAACATAATTATTACTTTTTGGCTCATTTACAATGCTCCTTGAAATTTGCATGCTAGTTCATTCCGTGGTATTTGCATTAAGTCTACAAAGTAACAAGCGAAAAGTATGCGAAATCAACTAATCTCTTTTGCGCAGGTGATAAAATTTTTGTAACATCAAACTCAAGGGGGTTAACCCCAACCCTCCTTGCGTACGCCCTGTGACCATATTTTCATTTCTTATTCTTATCCAAAAATGACAAATTCCCTTTTCCAAATTCCAGTTGCAAACTTTTGTTGTTTAATAACGCCACAAACTCATCCTGATAGCAGGTGTGTCACGCAAAAGTTCGATCATTTATGATTTGTGGTTCCAACTTTTCCTGAATCAAAGTCCAAAGTAATTTTGAAACTGTGTATAAAGCAGGGCTGTGGAACTGGAACTCGAATTTCGGGCTCCTGCTCTAGCTCCAGGCATTTAAATTTTTTAGCTCCGGCTCCAACCTCCAAATATTTTTTGGTTCTGGCTCCGGAACGATTTGGTCCATTAAAAACTAAAAACCATTGCATTATTTGTACAACTCGTTTGCCGAACATGCCAAACAAACTATGTCTGTTGAACCGGAACCCAAATTTCAGGCTCCGGTTCCACCATCTGAATAGTTTGGGCTCCGGCTCCACAGACCTGGAATGAAGCTTACAACTTTAGTCTAAAACTACTCAGTGTGCTCTCAAAGCAGTTAGCCTAGCCTCTAGACCAGACCTGGTGTTCTAACCACAAGCATGCCTGAAGTTAAAATTGGTCAGTACGTTAAACAATCATGTCGTAACAACGCATAACTTGTTGTGCTTGGTTGATTATTATCATTAGATTGCTCAGGCAGACATCCTAGTAAACAACTGACAGCTTGAAACACGGTACTGCCCCTAAAAATGTAGTAGAAACAGATTCACTGCAAGCCTAATTTTGATTTTCCTATAAAGATTACAAAAACCTTTACCGTAGATCTGAGTAATTTTGAATAATTGAGTAATTCTATTGTATTGAGTAACGTCTTCAATCCCACACGCAAGTCGCTTGAATTTTAGCATGCATCGCAGTAACATGGAAAACGCAAATACATGAAGGAAGACGAGGATACATACATGGCTGTAGTAGAGAGTATACGCTTGATGGCGCAAATACATTTACTTTGATGAAACAC
>JGI24158J21664_10000502_pt1 | contig 36236 bp, 21 predicted proteins | sample Ectturendosymbi3_FD_21664 | JGI IMG/M metagenome (IMG submission 21664) | reverse complement strand
TGTAGGCTACTTCTCCAATGTTTTGATTGAAATTCTGTTCGCTAATGGTTGAAAACAGTCTTTTGCTGAACTCTCCATCCCAAAACTAACTCTCCACTATAGTGCTGCTTTTTGTCTTCGGCAAAAGCTTCGCAGAGATTTGCCTGAAAATCTAACTCTCCAACATTATACACACTAGCATCATTAGAATATATGCTGTCTGTTTCTGAATATGTGATAACCAACGTTACAACAACGCCAGTTACATTTCTGCGCGGAACAAATCATGGCTGTACTGTGGTCTCTCACATGCGCAGCTGTAATGCTCCCAATGTTACAAGAAAATAACCTTTCTAACAGTATACCACTCAGGGTAAAATCTCGGACAGAAGCAGTTAAACATCTTTCACGGTCTCTAGAAACTTGAGAAATGCTAAAAATTATTTTATCGAAGCTAAAATTTATAAACTAACAGAGTCAGTGATACCACAAACTCTGTTCCAACATCAACTTGGCTATGTGCGGCCTACCATCTGACATGAAAAGCTCTTCACACAAAACGTGACAAACATCACTTTTATTTTTGAAACCTCTCCAAATACAAAACCTAAAGAGAAAAAAGTGGCGGGGACATCGCATATTATGTCCCCCCGTCTGTAAAAGTGGGGGGACACGTCCCCCCTGTCCCCCACCAAATTGCGCCCATGATGACGACAATACGTGTTGTTCGTCCAAAACGACTTCATTTATTACGCAAAGCTACCGAAGTTTTGAACGTTTGTCCTCGCTGCTCCTTTGCTAGATTACCGAAATTTCGCGCATGCGCATAAAAACCTCGAGTGGTTGTTCTTTTGCGAATCTGCGCCGCATTGGTCAGGCTGTGACGGATCATATCGAAGTCCAGACATCGGCTTGAAAGAATTTATAAGTTTACAGTTGTTCACGAGCTTCGTGATTGTTTGCCAAGCGATAGCAAGTTGTGCGTGACATTTCCATCCATTGTCATTGTTTGAGGTGTTATAACGCATTGTACGTCTTTTAAAAGCTGGTGTGTTTTACGGTTCTTTGCTTGCAGCCAAGTCTGCATGAGGGCACGGTTCTGTTGAGCACCGCTGTGCAGCTAAGAAACACTTTTGGTAGAGTAACGTTGTCTTTTTTATTGAAGACTTGATTATGGTTGTCCATTTGGGCCATGTAAAAGGTTTGTCATATTGAAAAATCAACGTGAAGAAATTTATTTTCACACACAAAAAAAATCTGCTTTTGAAAAAATTAATTTAGTTGACAACCTGTTTGAAAGTGATAAACGTGTTTTCGCAAAAAACATTTTACAGTGATATTTTTAAATATAACACAAAAATTTTATATCGCACAAGTGAGCCACTATGCCTGAGTATTTCCAGACACAAAAATTTGAATGGACGTTTTTTCCGAAGTTCCCCCAGACGGTAAAATAAAGAGCTTGGTTGGCACGTCCTAAATTGTTTCTTGAAGCTCGTGGTGTAATTGTGGTGCATGTCTTTAGTGCTAGGCCTCCACAAACCTTTTTGTCCTTGCTGCTACCAGGAGGTAAGTAAATAGTTCTCTTTAGCGAAACCAAACGGATTTTGGCTGTTTGGAAGCACGCACGAAAATTCGAACAAGAAACAGTGCATACAATGGTTATGACGAGAGCCATGATGATTGAAAATAAAATTTAAGCACAACCAGATGTTTAACTAAGGTCAGTGATTTTTACAAAGTATGCAGCTGTTTCCCTCCGCTTTGTTCGCCGGCACTGGTGGTTACTGCTTGCTTCGATGAAGTTTTTGTCCTTCAAGGAGCGTTGAAAGGAAATTTGTTTAGGATAGCCATTTCTGCTGTTACACTTTGAGTTTAATCATTTGCACAGCTGCAATGGATCATAATGCCTGCCAACGTTGTCAATGAAGGTTTGTCGTGATTTACAGCATTGAAAGTTTGTAAATATTTGCTGCAAGATGCTGGTGCGGAGCGCAAGAGTCCCGGATGTTCGCTTGTCTTGAGTTTTGTGTCGTAAGTCAAGCAGCCTAAAGGCTACTTGATGTTAATTTGTGCCATATGGCAGACATTGCACGAAGTCGTGTCTGAGCTAAATTGTGATTAGGCTTCATTCGCACAACAGCTTTTAAAGGCTATTTCAGAATTTGATTTGCTGTGGAAAATGATTCGTTCTTATACTTGTTATTTGCCTTGATAAAGCCGTTGTTAAGCTGGCTGAAACGCCGGCGTCATTTTAAGTACATCAGTTGAGCAAATGTTTATTTCATGTTTCAGTATTCTTGTTGGCTGGCTCTGAAATCATGATCAGAAAACGATTGTTGGCATGCAGCTCTTCGCATTAATTTGCGTTTCACGTGTAGCCCGGAACGTTCGGTTACTTTTTAACATACTGCGAGCATGTCACCAGTACAAGGTTACTGACAATGTAGCCTCACAGCAATGACTGGCCGCATGTTCTTTTTAACATCTTCGGCTGAGGCTAGTCTGCACTTGGCTAGGCGGCCAAGCAACGTCTCTTGTTTGTCTGCCTAAAACGCCGCTTTAGTTCAATATTTGTGGTCGCACAGGGACTGGCCTTGTTCGCAGACGTTGTGGTGTTTGAAGCCCCATTGCGCTTTTAGAGTGACAAATAAATAACAGCGGCAGATCATGTGCGTCTCTGCAGCCCAAGCAGCCGTAACGGCGCACCGAGAGAGAATGTCATTACCACGCCGTCGATTCGGAATGCGCCCAACTCGGTTTCGTACTGCGCCAACTATCGCGTGGCCCTTGTGTTTGTAATGGCGACAACACACTTGTTGAAGCTTTGTGTTCGCAGCTACCGTTGCTAGGCCGCACCCTAAGGTATCGCCGGTAAGTTTTAAAATAGGTTCGCCTGATTTTTTAACAGCTACAACATTTCAGCGCTGTTCTTTTATTGATACTCAACCATTTGAGCATCAATGTCATTCTACTTGTTTTGTTTGAACTTCTTACTCGAAGAGGTAGCGTGCCGTGTGCTATATTTAAACGGCTCGTGTCACGTACAGTCAAGTCCTTCACACCTTCACTGCTAATAAAATTACAAATTGCAATCATATATTCACTGTTTCAGAGATTACTTGGAATGTTTTACACCAGCTACCCTGCAGCACTACAATAGATCAAATTTTGCGAAAGGTGTAGTATAACGCACGTGTTGAATTTTTTTCACAATCACTATGCGTTTAAAAGAAGCAAGTCAATTTAAGGTGCCTTGAAAACTTACTGGATTGTTCTTGTTTATCCAGCCATTAGCAAATTAGAACATCTAGGTCTATGACGCGACTGTACGTTTCTTCGTTTAGTGCAGTCAAGAAGACATGGAAATGTAGCTGTCACAGCTTTTAGCATCGGCCTGCAAAGCACATCCTTCATTCTTACTGAATTGTTTTTCGTGCTCATATACAGTTACCTTGTCCATATGATGTGGCTTTTTTTCATGAAGGCAGTGCTCTTCAAAGCATCTTTTAAAACTGTAAACAACAAGGATTCTGCATTCGTATTTCATCGTTTGATCAAATCAATTCGCGAACAGCAACGTTGTTCGTACTGACGCACTGTATACTTCTGTGCTTGTGAGTTCTGTTTGATTTGCAAGTTTCACATTGTAAAATTCTCATTTATTTCAACATGTGCTGAAAGTCCTTCTTGCAATGTTGATAAGCATACTTGAGTTAAAAGCCGTTCGAACTTAAAATGGTTCGCTGAAGCCAGCGATATTCGATCGTTTCAGGCTGCAGACTTACAGTTCTTCATGAACTCAAACTGCACGATTACCATGAGGTTCGTGAAAACTTCTATTTGTGGCGTCAGTCCCCAAATTGTTGTTTATAATATTGATTCATGTCAAATCACTTTCATGAACTGCAGTAGGTATCTGCGAACTTGCTAACACTTCGTGAACGTAGCTGAGTTCGCGAACCGAGTGCAGAAAGTCACTAGCTTAGGCATTTTTTACCCCCGCTGTGAGCGGCAAATGTATTGCAGTTTTGACATGGTTTTGGCTTGTTGAACTATGGGTGGACCGGGCTACGGATATACAAACCATCGCGATTCAAAAGATTTTGTCCATGTAAAAGTCAGCAAAATCAAAATGAAGCAACGTTAGTACATGTAAAGGAGACACCAACTAAAATTTCAGGCTCATTTCATTGTCATTTTCTGTATTTGACAAAAAAGTTGCATTACGTATGTTGATCGGCATGCAAATCACACCTTCTAGTTGCCACCGATGTGGCGGTGCCGAGACTCCCAAAACTCGCTGACGCCTGCAAGACAGATGAGCGAACAGTGGTTGCGTGATGAGCTGTTCTGGAACACCCACCAAGCTGTTTGGTGTCCGCGAATTTTAATTGCTCGTGTTGAACAGCGGCGCCTGACGCCTTGAACCTCATGTCATGTTACGTCATGTCGCCGAAATAGCATCTCCCTGAAAATCTGCGATTTGCTGTCAGTCGAAGCGCAGCCTGCCTTGGTTTCGGCGCCGAAGTATCAGTGGTGCAACTTGTAATCGGAAGCAACTTGGAAAAGAGGAGCACTTGGCCGTAAAATAAGCAGATGCGTAAATTGCAAGGCCGTTGTTTGGTTCTGCGCGAGGTATCCCGCTCGCTGTCCTATTTGCAAATGTGTGGAAGCCTGGCAGCGTCGCCTGTTGGCCGGTAGTTAACATTCGCGAAATGTTTTCGTCGCCAAAAGAGCAACCTTTGCACGGTTACTCAGTGATGCAGCGTTTTTTTGCGACCAAGACTTTCGTACGTGTTACGGTGTAACTTTGGACCGTAAAAGTTGTTCCAGGAACGTTTGTTTGCTTTCTTATCAGGCATAAATGGCACGCTGATACGCGGTTATCCCTGCTTTTTGTCCGCTTCCTGTGTCAGTACAAAATCCACCATTTGTTGGACTAATGTCCCCTGAGATTAGTTGGCTTCCGCCACGCTTCCAATATCGCGTTCTCTAAATCATGTAAGTGGTTGCTGTATTGAACCTGTTAATGCCGTCTCTCTCTCTGTAGTGCATAACGGTTGTCGGGTTTTACGTACTTTGATAGCTGAGCGTGACTACGCCTGAAAAGCAAATAACATTGACAGTTTAAATCCTCAGGCCTACCGACGACTACATCTTTTGTTTATTTGGGCATTTCTGTCCAGTTACGGGCTTTTTTGTACTTGCTGTGTGGAGTTGTTTTAATGCCCTCGAGTCAAAGTGACGCAGCTTTGGATTTCACCAAATGACTAATCTGCTTCCGTTTGTGGTCTCAGACTTGTTGCAAATTGATAGTGATTCTGTTGTACAGTGCTTCCACGAATATCCGGTCTAATTGCGGCAATATTTTTAGAAATCTGAGCGGATAATTGAATCTTGTAGTTAACTAACGAGTCTCCATAAACGTGTTGGGTTTGAACCATCAACAAATTTTAATTTGCTATGTGCAAGTTTGAATCATCGCAAAGCAAAGCAAGCAGAGCCCGGTCGGTTGATTCCTCGAAAGCTTACAGCAAATCTAGAGCTTTTAATCGTTCTTGTATTTAAGTGAAGGAAACAGAGACAGAAAAACAATACTCCAGGTATGGTTTGAAAGTTAACAGGTATCAGTTGCAACAGTAGAGTAGATCTATTAAATATGAATCAATTTTAGATAATTTGCGGAAAGATTCGTTTTTCGACAGCAAGCTCGCGAAGTTGCGCCAATGTGGAAGGCGACCGGATAATCAAATGCCGGATAAACGAGGCACAGATAATCGAGAAACACTCTGCATCATTTAATTCTTGTTTGTGGTAGACGAAGGGATTTTTCTAGCAAGCAGTAAAAATCTTGAACTGGCAAATTATTGCTCGTATATTTCCGTCTACTTCTCGTGTACGTCCCAAACGTGATGCGACCACTGCCAACAAAATTACTGAAACAGCTGTTTCTGTTGCTCCTGTACTTTGGTTTTCATGTATCAGGCAAATGCGATAGTTATTGCGGAAAGGTGAACATCCTCTGTAGAAGCAAAATCCAAAAACTTTAATACAACCGTTCAGGACAGAAATGCCAAGATTCTGCAATTACACCAACTTTTAACTGGATCACAAATGGGATTGTTGAAAATCAAAGGTTTTCCTACTGTTTTTTTAGTTTTTCAGAAGATTTTTCTGCTACTGCTTTAATGAGCATCCTTCGACAGCTTGCTTAAGCGCCTGCACCACATTAAACCGATGTTTTCTTCACCTTGCGAACGTAGAGATGCTGAAACAGCTCCGCAGAGCCTCGTTTCTTGAACATGCTTTGTGCTCATCTGCTTGTTCAGGAACGTCGCGTGCTTCGTTGGTGTACTGAGCAACAAATGCCCCGCGCTCGCTAAAAACTTGTCGCACTGATTCTGGCACCAGCTGAGTGCAGGTAATCCAACCGTGCAAAGCATATGTTCCTGAAAACTGGCGTTTCGTCAATATTTTCCCTTGGCTTGCGATCTGTGAGTTTCAGTTGGTCAAAATAAAAACAGGTTGAACTTGGGTTATTTTTCTTATAAAAGGTTTCAGCATCGGTAAAGTCAGGATTTCTCAAAGCAGAAACAAGCGTGTGTGCGTTTCATAAAGGATGCGCTGCTTCATCAAATTACACAAACCAACAGTTTCGTTTCAGACACGATATTTTCCAAGAAGCTTACTGGCAATGACAAACAGTGAAAAAAACGTTTTAAAGGAAGTTTTCTTTCGGAGCAGTTCTCCTCGAAGAGCGCACTAGATTTTACTCGGTTGAGAGAGTTTGTTGATTCACGTCTTGAACGCTGGAATTTCGAAAGGCTCTACTTGTCACGTCCGATACTCATTACTCCATTGAAAAGGTCGCGGCTTACAATGTCCGTTTGGCAGAGTCTGAAGAAAAGCAACTTGTGAAAAGGCGTTGTCGGTGCTGGAAAACAGAATCACTGAGGTGGCCACCGGCTGCAAATTGACAGAATTTCGAAAACGTAGGCAAGAGATCAAGGCCTAATGAAATGCAACCGGCGTGATCAACGGCTTGGCACATGCTCGTGCTGATTGTTTGCTTGGAAATCACACTATTGTGCAGGATTGGTATCGTATCGTCATTGTCGCTGTGGATCTCGTTTTTTCTTTAGGGACTCTCCAACCTTTCTATGGCGCTCTGCCGCTATTGAAAGGTGACGAGGCACTGCTGATAAAGCTCAAGAAGCTTATTCAAAACAAATTTGTGCCTTTAAGCAAACTTTCCTGTGGCGAATATATCAGTCGCTGACCCAGTCACACATTGATGAGTTAGTTTCATTTGCCCTGTCAGTTAATACTTAGCGACGTTCGACTACGTTTGTAGCTGTCAATTCAGTGAGTAGGTAATCCTATAAATCGCCGTGAGAGCAGGTGAATGTTAAACTGTGAAATGTTTTTGGTAGAAAAAAACTCAAAAGAGTACTGATAGGAAGAGACCGAAAAATGCATTGCGTATATGTTCTTTTCAGACACTTTCAACCAGTGTTCCCTCTGAGGTGCGCAAATGCGCAGAACCACCAGAACCATTTGCGCAGTGAAATCTCATATTCGCACACTTGCAACATTCCAAATTTGGTGTCGTATGTACAGTATATCACATAGCCCTTGCAAAGCTAGAGTCGCTTCACTAGCTGTGTGTCTACATAGTTGCACCATTGCATGCGCACTAAAACAAATATTTGCTCAGTGTGACATTTTCTTAGAGGGAAAACTGCTTTTAACTATTAAAAAAACTTGTTCAAGCGTCCAAAAACGAAACCTGCTGGTGATTGTGAATTCCATTTGAAGAGTATTACTGGATAGAGAACGTAGGACAGCGATGTCGTGCTTATTAGGATCTATTTTTCTACCCTCTGCACATCATGCACTTCCAATTTGCTTCGGATGTGCGAAGTCGAGTTCTAACTGGTTGCGTCTTCCAAATGCTGCTCTGCAGTGACGCAACAAAGAAAAGATCGTTACGTCAAACGGCTTTATTTATGGGTTCTGTTCATGTTCTGCAACCACACGTGTGCACATCGGCAGACACTAACGCTCTGTTCTTGTTTTAATGCAGACATGCGACAGCGATGCGCTAAAACACTTTGCATCGTACAGCAGTCGCCAGAATGTCCTGGAGATTCGGAACTGGAGGAGGGTTACGCCCCTGCTGGGGAATGTTGCCCTCTACCCAGTCGGTGCGTTTGTAACCCCGAGCGTTGTCCGGAACAACTGTGCCGGCCAAACTTCGACAGGGTGCTTGTCAAGCGAGGAACCAATCGACCGGGATCGTGCTGCGACGTGTATGAATGCAGAGCTCAAGGTTTTTGCGTTGTCGACTTTTTTTTATGCTGCTCATCTCTGCGTTTTTCAAACACTAGCTGTTCGTTGAGGATTTCAACTGGGTGCGACATTCCGCAAAAACTAAGCCTGTTTGTCCAATCCATGTTTGACCAAAGCTGCCCAAGGATGTTTTAAATATTTCATTTTCACAATCCTATTTAAAATACTTGCTGATTTATTCGACTTTGTGGCCTTTTTGGAGACTAGTTACGTCACAACAAATGTGAAAAAATATCACCGATACATTTGTAATATTGTGCTATATCCCTAGATTTTGCTGAAATATACCAAAGTGTTGTCGCAGTTACAGCTTCAGCTTCTCACCGTCAACTAAAGAATACTCTCATTTCCTGATCTAGTTTTACGTTAAACCGCCTGAAGTTCATTTTTTATGCGCTTTGCGCATACAAATGATTGTTCTAATACGGATTTACCCACGTTTTGCAGAGGTGGTTGAAATTAACGAGTGCGCCATGGTCCGGTGCGCCCCGCCGCCTCTTGACTCCGTTCGTTGTCCGAATGACAGCACGCCCGCAAGAGCAATTCCGACGCCGAACGAGTGCTGTCCACCAATCACGTAAGACAGAATTATCGTTTTAAACAACCATAGTGCGTAGGTTTTTATAGCTTGTCGAAGCTGTGAAGGAGAAAACAACTGGCGTGCTCGTCGTTTGTTTTTGGCAAAAAGAGTTCGAAAACGCATACCAATGATTTATATTTTGTAATGTATTGCCATTAAAATTAACCTGAAACATTTTAATGTTTTTGTAGTTAAATACTGACCATGTATGTTTAACCCAGTTCCCGGAAATTTTGTCTCAGTGTGCAATATGTAACAAGGTTTGGTGAACGTTTCATTTACTGCCATATGCAACCAGCAAAACTTCCTTGCCTCATCAAGGATCGCTGAATGTGAATATGTGTGGTGGATATTTGATTGAAACCTTTGCACAGAGAAGCGAATCGATTTGTGTGTAAGTCCGGGGGTCATGGAAACGTTGGCGCTACTGCTAAATATTTATCAGCTTACGAACATCGACGCACGGCTTTGACCGCACCTATAAATCTGGCCGAACCTGCGGTGAACTCACCGCCTATTGGCTGAAATCTGGGCCGAAGGAATGCAACAAGAATTTTCGCAAGCGCGTAGAACCAATTCCGGTTTAATGCATTTATTCATCCTGAGATAGACTGCAATTCTATAAAGTGGACTGCGCGTGCCACTTTTGCAAATTGTAACCGTCTGCATTTGGCGATTGCACGTTCGTCTGCGATATTTAATCAACTAATTCTCTCAACTGCCTGCTTCTCCTTGCGATAAACGGCCGCCGCTCGGGCGTCCTTGCGCGATAATCGCCGATCGCTAAGTGCAAGGCGGTAATCGCCTTCCCGCACGACGCCTTAATTTGCAGCGGCGCTCAGGCCGAAAAGACCTGGCGAGTCGAGGAAATACGACGGTAATAGCTTGCATCCCACAACCAAACCGTTGTGTTGTCGAAATAAATCGGTAGTTCCATTTGCGGCGGAACGAAGCCGGTCGCCTGCGTTTTCAAAATCAAGACAAAACGGTCGGCCTCGTTCGCGAAAGGTCGAGTTTGGATTTCTGCACTCGACCACTTACCGTTTCAACCCACGCACCGTCGGATCAAGCCGGAAAACGGCGTCCACACTTTGATGTTTTGCAAAGGTGGTGCAATGCGAGATGTTTAGCAAACTGCGCCTTGTTTTCGCGGCGCAAAATCTGACCACTCATCCCTAACCGCACCTTCGCATCTGCGCAACAATGGCTTATTTCCAGTGGGGCATCAATCTCTTTGATCGCATCAAAACCCATTATTTGTTCCGCAATGGGTCTGACTCCACTTTAGCCTTGCATTGTCTCGCAACCGCACGTTTAAATCTATGTTAAGGTGACGGACTCTTGTAAAAGCTGAACATAGGGCTTTGCACCCGGCTGCTTTGACATCTGCCAAAATAGAACCGATCGCATTGGCGCGGGATATTAAGTTCCAAGCGTAGTTCTCACTTGTTGGGTTAAAATTTTTTGTGGTTTTGAATCTTTCAATGGAATTAATTGCCTTCGCACTCTTTATTTTTCTAAAATCGCGTTACACACGTCCTTGTTTAGCCGTTTCAATAATACATGCATTCAGCATTGCGATTTGGGCTCCATGGTTGTTGTCAGTGTTTTTTTAAGGCGTTTTGAGAAACCGAAACGGTCTCTCAAATTTTTCCAGCGATCTCACAAAACACAGCAGTGCCTCGCTGCACAACTACCAAATTATACTAAAATCTTGCTTTATGGCCATCTCGGTATTCAAATGAAATAGTTGCGATACCTCAAAATGAATTGACGGTCACCGAAGTCAAACCTTAAAAGAACTGGTTGTTGTCGAGGCAAAAGCTCGTCTGCTTTGCACACATTTCGCTTTTCGACTTGCTTCGACTCGAAAGCTAGTAAGACGTGTTTTAATTCGAGTTGAATATTACGTTTCAGTGAAGCAATTCGTAGACGTCACGAGACGCACAATGACCAGAGTAACGGCAGATTTTGCCTCATTTAAGTCCACCATCACTACCGCGTGTTTGCGTCCTGCCACTTTTATTGGCGTCTTTTGGAAGACCGTCAAAACACAGGTTGCCTGACGCCACGCGGAAGTACATTCCAACTAAACATAAACGCAACTTCGCGCTTGCGTGACAACGTTTACCGCGACCTTTGCCCTTTCGCTTCAACGTCATCAAACAGGTGAAATATCTGGATGGTCTGGACGCAGTCCATTAATGTCACGTAAACCGTCCCTGCCTCAAATCACCGTCGACGCCTCGGTGACCAACAGTGGTCCTGTCATCGTTCATTCCAGAAGCAGTAGGGCGGGGCCTACCCCCCTTGTCTACCGATCGTGACATTGCGTGCCGCTTGCTGTTTACCTTCGAAGGCGTTGTGCGCGCCTCCTCGAGAATTTCGGGCAAATGCACTCAAGACGTGGTCCCACACTGTGCGGGTACTGATGGCGGCGTCTTTGAAATGAAGTTTTTCTCTGATATGAAGATATTTTGCGTACAGGCGATCGTGAGCCCGTCCAATTTCTGTCAGAGGAAAATGTTAAAGCTTGCCACACGCGGTTTATGTATACTTTGGGGAGAGAGTTGATGGTTCGGTGTTTGCCTTGTCAATGTAACATCACTAAGCTTCGCGATAAACATGGTTATTTGCGAGGCACCTCAAGTGTCTCTGGGGAAACCGTGACGTAGCAGACCCCATTCATTCATCCAGATACGGTCTTTTGCGGCGAAGCTGAGTTTTAAGTGGTTTTGGATATCCGGGAGCGCCTGGCTCAGCTGGCCATTGTGAAGGCGTTTCATGTTTAAATGCAGAGATGACTTTAAAAATGTGCAATATTTGCCTTCTGTATGATCGTGAGCCTACTCACGCGGGCGCAGTTGCCGTTCAACGAATAGCATTTTGGTTCTCACATCTTGGGTGGTACGTTTGTGAACCTACCACGCGCTCGCATACCGCTTGTCTTTTTTCTCCTCTCTCTCTCGTCTCTCATTCGTCTACCTGTTGCTTTTCGACCTGTAGCGAGCTAATGATACGAACTCTTGCAGGACTGCCTAAAATAAGCATCTTTTAATTTTTCGCAGGTGCCAGTGTCAGAAAGACCAATGCGTGAAACCCGTTTGTCCTCAGGGAACCAGTGCAAGGGTCAGTTTCAGGGGCGACGGAAAACCAGGGTCTTGCTGCGATGTCTACGTGTGTTCTTCCGGTAAAAGTTATTCGTTTCATACCTTTCTTTGAAAGGAAAATTTGAATGAAGAAAATTATAATAATTTAATTTTACTAAATTTTTAGGATACCTACCTGCACTTGACGTGGTGTTGACTGTATTTCGGTGAAATTGTAGCGTGCTTGAGTGGGTCGGGAAAACGACCAAGAAAAACGAAATAAAAGCATAAGCACGCGCTGAAGAACGTCTTCATGCGTGTAAAGTTACGTGAAGATTCTTTATTGAGTTCAACGTTCCGGACAAGTGAGTTCGCTATTAACGCTTCGTTGCTAATCCTTCCCTGCAGAAAACGTCCATGCCGGTTGCAGCGTAAACGGCACGCTTCACAATCACAAAACGACGTACGAAAGAGACCAATGTCGCATCTGCGAATGCAAGAACGGGGTCAGCTACTGCGAACGTCGAGAGTGCCCCGTTCTCCCTTGCGCCCTTAAAACCATGAGACAAGGCGACTGCTGTGCCACGTGCGTTGACAGTGAGGTGCCAAATCCAGTTGGTGAGTTTCGGCTGGTGTTTATTTCTGTAACGCAAACTTTTTCCGATGTCGTGCTGTTTTGAATGTGGATTTCTGACTGTCACCGCTTGTTCGAAGAGTTGGCAAATTAACTTTCTAGCAGCTCGTTTTACGCAGATGTGCTTGATGGTAACGCCTCTGAAAAACCGGATCGCCTCCTAACGCTAACCCTGGGGTTACGACAAGCCTACGTAAAAAACAAGTGTATGCATTTCGCTTTGCCTACCATTTCATTTTATAAGCAGGGTTTTCTCAAAATGATAAGCAGTGATCTTAGAAATAAAAACAAGACGCTATTTTCTTTTGGTAAAACGGTCCAACTTGAGTTTTGTCGAAGTGTTTACGCTTGTTGAATAAACTCATGTCCCGTGTAATATTCCTGTTTGCTATGAAATGAGCATGCACATAGTAAATGCTCGAGCATCTACGTATTCTTTGCTAAAGGACCATTTCGGCACATGTAATGCTTTCTATTTTCATCGTGTATCGTATCTTTCCCAGAGCGCATCAAAATTTCAGTGGGACAGGTGTGTTTCTCATTAGTCTAGACTTCTAATGTGGATATGCGCAGCCAGAATCATCGCAAAGTTATGAAAGCAGTGCGTTGCAGGCAGATTCCTCACAGGCTTAAACGTCAAACATAGAGGTTTTCACAGTCTAGACTTGTTTCAAAAAATTCCCGGACCCGGGTAGTTTTTGACCTATTGTTGAGGCAGCGGGCAATAAATTTCAGTTCTTTTAGTGCGAAAACAACTTTTCTCAGCGTCAGGGTTCATGAGCGATGAAGTGGCAGATAAAAATAGAGAAACGTGAAAAATGGTGAAACCTCGCAGAAAATGCTCACCTGGCAAACTTCAAATTTAAGGTTTCGCAGTTAAAAACTGCAAAACCGTGTCAAATCGCTACTATTTTTAAGGAACTACCCGCGCTTGGCGGTTCGCTAGCTCACTTAAGCCATGTTAAATGCAGACTATCCATACGAACCATACCCGATGTGTCGAAGCGATGATGGGTTGTCGGCATACCAGGTTGGCGATAGCTGGAAGACAGATGCGTGCACGGTTTGCCGTTGTGAAGAAGGGGGGATTCGGAGATGCAAGGCTGCTTATTGTCCGACTGACGGTAGGTTATTATGCTGTTTATTTCGTCGCGATGCTCTATTTCAAAACGCTATTTCGACATCACCTGCCAGTTGGCGAAATCTACCACTCGTGGTTGGCAGTCAAATACTGCAAATAGATCTGTCACATTAATCCACAGCCAGATTCGAGATTTAAAGTTCCCTCCATTTTCAGCTAAAACATGTAAATGTCAGGTTTTGCCTCATTGTGAACAGTTTCATTTATAAATTCTTTTGGCAAGTCACGGAAATTTGACATTTGTTATTCGAAATGCACACATCAAAACAGACGCGGCCCTAATTGCAAGGTATGTAGTTCGCACGTAGGAATTTAAATATAAATTTCTGGCAGTTGCTGATTTTTAAGTGATTGCATTGAAAACAATCGTTTTTCTAAACAGCGTTTTATGAGGGTTATGCAAGACCCCTAAAGGAACATTTATGAGTCCTTGGTTATATGCAGATTTAAGAGATTTCTGCATTATATAATCCCTGTCACTGCCACAATGTATGCCATTCGCCAATGCAGCAGACAGTGAAATAAATACCTTTGATACAGAAAATGGAGAAACCTGACCCTCAACCGCACCACTTGTATTTTTCAGTAAAACGACCGTTCGTGCAACTTTTGCAATTCCTTTGCTTTGTGCTGCGCAGCAGGTCTGCAAAGAGTGGTTCTGCCTACCACACGCAGTTACGTCGTACGGTTGACCCATAGCTTGTCTGAGAACCGCGGGTCATTAGTGCTTTTCTGCCTAGTAATCGACCAGGCGGCTTACGTGTTTGGGCTATCGGGTTGCACAAGCCGCGCGTCTCTGTTGGTTATTTGGTCGTTTAAAGGGTAACTGTTTGTTGGGCGGGTTGAATGGTGAGCGCAGTGTTCTGTTACTTGCAGAGCGGCAAGAGCAAACCGAGAGAACGAGGTCAGAGGCCGGACTCGCAGTTAATTAACGTGCCTGGAACACAGCTGCTTTTCTGTTCGCACGCGCACCAAGTTCGTACACTGTCCCTTGAACCAATTATCGACTTCCGCACCGCCCGACCAGCACACAGGCCCTTCATATAGTTGTCGAAAGTCGTTTTAGTAATAAGCAAAGCGTATCATTAGATTGTAGGCTCGCGTGCGCCGAACAGTCGTCGACCTCACATGCCGAAAATTCCGTAGGGCGCATTCGCATATAAAACTGCTTTTTATTTTGACGCTGGGCGAACAGTTCGAAATAAATCGCGCCCGTGCTCGCCATTTCCTTTTACCCGTGTCCACCTGTCTGCCAAACTATGTTCCACGCCCATTTGTTCTCGGTCGCCGTGTTGGGGCATCGTCGTGCGATTTTCAGGCATTTCCGGCAGTCCTGTCCCTAATACCGGGAGCATCGACTGCGGCCGCGGAGCCAAACACGTTCGTTGCTTCTATTTTGAAACGACGCGTCGGGCTCCGCAACAATTGTGTGAGATTTTACTTGCTTATTACGATCGGCAAGATTGCGGCAACTATCAATTAGCCAGGCGCAAGTTTTGTTCCGAACCGTTGAAGTAGTGACGCTACGTAAACAAGGGCGCTGATGAAGCTGTTGATTAATTTAGACATCTTGCGGTCGAGGCCTACAGGACTGTAATCTTCGGCAAGTCGAGAAGGCGGCAGGTTGTGGCGCCAGAGTTTGACGGCCAAGAACAAAAATGTCCACTAGATTTAATTGCCATTAACTGCGTTGTATCTGGGATATCTTGTGCATTCCAGTCTCGATGATACGCGACGCAAATCAAAGCGGCTTCAGTGATTTCGGGTCCGATACGACGCGACAGATGAGTGCTGTTCGCCGTGAGCAATTTTCCGAACGCTTTCCCAAAAAAACTTCAATGACTTTTCGTTCCACGCCGAGCACAGTGAAACAGAACAGACCTTACAACACCGACGGCGTCCACGATAAAAACCCTTCATTTGCGGCTGATATCTCGATTCAGGCTTTGTAATCTGGCAGAATCGGCCGCCAGGCCGTGCACGCGAAACTATGCTGGTGAAAATGTCACTGGTGGCCGCCACTGCAAACGTAGCGCCGACGTGGGGCGATGGAAACCGCAATTGCCGCAAAACTGCTGCCTTTATGCTTGAAACAAGGCGGATTTGCTGAATGCTATACTTGCATTCCGCTTCGATCGCTCCAAATTGCTATATGACTTACGTCACGGTGGCAGCTTATGCTTGTGTCTTTGGACTCCCTAACAACGGCACGTTTTTCTAGTTGCGACGGATGAGGGAATTAGCGCAGACGTCATCTGAGTGTGTCCTTCATGCTGCGCCTAATCCGCATCTTTACCGTAACATATTTTGAAAAGCAATGTACAACTGCACCAATTAGTCACCAATACAATGAATTGAGATATTAACCGCGATCACGGTGCAATTACAGCTCTTTTTGTTGAGGACTTTTCCCCAATCATATACAATTTGATCTGCTCCACAGACCCCCGGCCAACCATTACGGTTCCTGTTTGCCCGGAATTGGACAATTGTAAGCTGCAGCTATCCGATTGCCCTTACGGTTTCAAATACGACAGCCGAGGATGTCGAGTGTGCCAGTGTTTGCCAGGTTGGTTTTGTGTTGATTTTCTGAGATTTTTGGCAGCGTAATGATACTTGTTTTTTTTTCAAAACTTTAGGTAAACTGTTTTGAGCAAAACGTCTACTCATATGGGCTTGTTTATAGGCAGTATTATTAATATTGCCTATAATTTCTCGCGTAATCTACTCTCAGTTGTGGCAGGCAGCCAATTGAACATACAAATGTTTGTAGCATGCCTATCTGACACGAACCTTCGCAGTGAGATAGCTTTTCTTCAACTATACATTTGCTCATCACCGAGAAATTTATCGAAAACATTCTGCCAATAAAGGCCCCTCGTAGGGTTTGGTTGGATAACCGTGTTGTCAGCACCTTTTGTAAACGTCGAGCGTGCGCGTTTATAAATAATTTTTTGAAACCTGCTGCGACAAACGTAAATCGCGTAACGATTTGGGACGATTGTACGCACATTTTTTTGCGTCTGCTGAAATTGTGGTTTGCTTTCAGATTGAGAGCGAATGCTTGTCGATGCTTTAATATAAATTTATTGCCATTCGATGAGCGACCTGTTGCTTTGTTCCCGGCTTTACAAGCTCTCTTGCTGGGTGCACTTAAGATGTTGACCAAATTTCCACCGCTGGAAATGAAAAGTTTAAACTTTCACCCAATTTTGAAAAATAATGGAAACGCGAATGTGTTTTTGAAATTCGGGCAGCGTCACGCTGTGCAACTCAACTCTTCCAATCGTGAAGGCACTGCTAAAGATAGTCATAGATGCAGCTTGCCCCACTCTCTTCCTGTCCTAGTACAAAGTCAAAACAACCACGTGGATTGTGAATATTTCACCAAAACCAAACCTTAATCTATTTTTGCCCGGTCTGCCTATTACCGGCATCTCAAGTATTTACACCCTGACCAAATTTATGTTTTTGTTACAGAATTGTGTCCTTCACTGGCGCATTGCAAAATATCGTGTCCTCGGGGCTTCCAGAAAGACGAAGCGGGCTGCAGCGTGTGTAAATGCAAGTCGGCCAAGTGCAAAGACTTAACGTCTTGCAAAAAGGAATGTCCTTACGGATACAAGTACGTGCCTACGTCACTAAGCCACTCGTGTCTCTGTCGTCATTTCTAAAGTTTGTGCTGACGTCACATATAATACCCCTCCTGCCATTGTTCGGGTTGCTCTGTTCAAGTACCCTGCGAAATCGTCTTATTCCGTATTGTTTGCGTAGCAGCGTTTGGGTCAAATTTAATTGTCACGGGCCTGTTCTGAGAGTGCGGAAGACAGAAATAGCTGTTAAAAGCAGAAAACGCTTTCAAACGTAAGATCTTATAGTGCTAAATGAGAGCTGGCGGTGACAGCTCAATAATGGTCACTCTTGAGACAAAGCCGATGGTAGCTCTTTTACAGCTGTACTTTAGAGTATGTCACTTAGTGATGTGACTTTAAAGAATGGTCTATTTCCGTCATAATTTTCCACGACGCTTCAGACTTCTATTCAAATCTACTGAGCTACAACAGCTTAGCATACCGGTCTCTGTATTTCCGCGATGGCACACAGTTTTCAAGCGTTTTAGCTGAATTCTTTCTTTATGAAGTGGGGGTTTGCTATTTGTTGCTACGGCAGTCTCCGGCGATCGTCAGTCAATTTTTATGTGTTTGTACTGATCAGACTGAAAAAGCGGGAGCTTGGCGTCTGCGGAGTGAAGCAAGGCATGTAAGCGCAAAGTCAGTTGGCTGGAGTTGCAAGTGCGGCGCCGTAATTTAAAAGTATTTGACTTTTTACTTCTAGTTGCGAACATTCATAGACAATGAAGAAACATTGGCTTATCTATTGAATACCAAAAACAATGGATTTTTGGCCTGATTTTAATATCTTTACTCTGTCAGAACTGCTGGTTTTAAACATATTGCTCGAAAATCTTAGCTTCATTGTGTGGCATTCGCGGGCGTAGCGATTACATTTGTCGAGACGCCCTGTCGATGAAGCAACGTGAGTGAATGCTAACTGAGTCAAGGTATCTCTTGCAGTATGTACGTGTCTTCAAAGTTTTAACTTGTTCGCTGTTCGCACGGCTTGCTCAAGTTGGCCTTTAACATTTGGCAGGAAAGTAAACAGATCAAAAGCTGGTTTCGTATGGTCGAGGCAACACTAAGCTGGGACAACCTTCAGCGCAAACCTGTGACTTGTTCGTTGCGCACGTTTATAGGTCATTTATGACACTGGTGCCGGCTTCGAATATCTCTCACTGTAACAGACAAGCACGGATTGCGTTGCAAGATCAGACACTGTCCTTGGTAACTGCGTGCGAATCACCTAAAACCTGCATCTGAGGTCATCGAGGATCTCTTTTGTGACGTCAGCGTCTGTGGCGTTTACGTTTACTCGGTCGTCTTGAGCTTCGCTTGCCGAGGAAATTGCAGTGATATCCGCGGGCGATTGAGCGTGATGGTTTTCGGCGATATCTTTCAAAAATCTAACTTGGGCTGGTTTAGAATTTCTAACTGCAAGTGTCCGCTCCGGCGTTGTTGTTCTGCCACCGTGTGATGTGCACGGCTTTCTGCAGAGCGAGACCAAGTGCTCTGTCCTGATGGTGTTGTGAGTGCTGCGAAAAAACACGGCTTCTGAGAAAAGGCGAGCTGAAGATACTCCAGAACCGCCAGTATTTACAAACAAATTGTAGAGCAACCTGGTTTGTTCCCATAAATATTTGCCATCAGTCGAAGAAACCAGCTCTGTTGAAGTTACACGCGAGCCCTAAGAATTTTTTTGTGAACGACAAATTGTAGTTTAAAAATTACAAACGCGAATATGTAGTGGGTACATTTGTGTTTTGATGTTTTGTGCATTGTTACTGTGTGATTTCAGGCAATATTCTATTCGTGTTCCAATGCAATGTATTTCTTTGTAAACGGTCTAACTAACATGATAGCCTGTTAACCTACATCACGAGAATTGATCGCTGTTTTCGGTCAGTCATATGAACCATCACTGCTGTTGCTCACCGTTAGTCGACACTACACCGAACCGTTTAACGATACTTTGCTCTGACTCAAGTGTATTGAAGAGTTTGTTGTATATCTGAACGTAATGAAAGGAGGCAATCAAAGCTAAAGTGTTACTGGAGAGTTATTACCGGACAAAGTGGTGAGAGCTTTCATTTCGGCTTGGCAACCTCAAGACATCACGTCGCTCAGTTAGGAGACTGACCTGCGCTCTTGCAATAACTATAGTACTGTAGGTTGCCCCCTCGACTCGTGGGGAATTGTGAACTACAACGCGCACCTCACAACCACCGAAAACATTCCGTTCCCTACAAAAATATCATCGGGAAAATTCTCCACGACCACAAATTTTCTCACATAATTTGCACGTGAAAACTTGCCAGATTCGTGAGACTCACCGCCAGGAACGTAGTGTTGCTATTTTGGGCAAATACGTTTGTAATCGGTTTTGTTCCGTCGTGCTCAGTTTGTGATGGTATGGGCATCTGAGCCCAATTTATGTAGTTTTGAATTAGCTATTCCGCGCAGCTTTTGCGTTTAACACGCTTAGTTACTGACCCAAGTTTTTCGTTCAATTTTATTACCAATGTTCCTTTGCAGGAAAAACAAGCACGGGTGCGACAGGTGCCGATGCAAGCGATGTCCGCCATTGAAAAGCTGCGAAAAAGAATGCATGTTTGGTCGCGAGACCAACGTGTACGGGTGTCCTATTTGCAAATGCAAAGGTAGGAAGAAACTTTGAAAGGTCGCGCCTTGCCAGTTTTGTTACAAACCGAACCATTCACAATGGCTAAAGTGACTGTGATCACGTATACCTTGTTTCGGCCTTATACAAAGTACAGTCATAACTTTAGATGAGAAAGATTGGACGTGCACGTAACGGTGATGCGAGCGACAAGATAACAAATATCTGTCAGATTTAATTTGAACTTGAAACCTTGATGCGGTGGAATGCTTTTGGCATTGGCTGTACGACTCCATTTATGGCAGAAAGAGAAGTGGCGCGTGCAACTCTTCCGTTCTCATACAGCCGCTTGTGATTGCGACATCATTATCGGCAGGAAATAACGACTTCCGTTTCCTCTTCCCAGAACAACTGTCAACGCTGGTACCTGCGCGAAAGACGTCGAAATCGTGCGTTGACTCGGTGGCCCTGCGCAAAAGGGACGACGGGGAAACGTGGAGTAGCAATTGTTACATCTGCTCCTGCCGGCACGGCGACGTCGTATGTGACTTGCTCAAGTGTCCCGTTCTCGCGTGTCGCAGTCCAGTCCAGCTGGAAGGCCACTGTTGCCCTGTCTGCGAATCTGGTAGGTTCTTTTCCAGTGCATTTTCAAAGTGCAGTAGATTCATTTTGACGTGTAGGAATCCCTATGCAGCGCGAGTTTTCGTGCGGTGGCGTGAGAACAATAAATAGCGGAACTTTTTAAAGTTTCTGACCTCAAACCCTTATTATTCGGGTTTTGGTTTCCAGCACCTTTCAGCTTTACCTTAACTCTGTTCCTCCTACAGTAGGGTAAAGTAATTGACAATACCAGCGCGTACACAGCATTTACCAGATCTTGCTAAAATCTAGTTCTTAACAGCTTACGCAAGCAATCGCTCTTGCACGCCTGAGGTCGAAACCGCTGCTATTTCTCCAAATAACTAAACACTGTCGTGTGCAGTGGCACCAGACGTTCGAAAGCTGACCTCTGCAGCACGTAATAGCAAGCAAAGTTCAAAAGTTTGGTCAACGCCTGTGGCAACCTGGTTGTCAAGCTCCCATGCATTTTGAAATTCATGCATGAAATGCGCACATAAAGACTCTTGTACGTAGTTATTAGTGTTTAACCAGGACGTTTCAGCTGCGACTAAGCGTCGAATTCTTTCGGATTTATGCCACTCAGCAGCGGGATAAGAAGCAAGCTTACCGCGGGAATGCGAGTTAATGTCGTCACGACCTGCCATGCCCATTGTGAAAGCGTGACGCAAGTGACATGCGAATGAAAGGACTTGCATTTGTCACAGCGCTCCTGCCTTGCTGGTTGGAACAAGTTTCATGGCGACTTCGCCTCAAAGCTCCGTTGTTTTGCATGATCTGCGTTCACTTCAAAATCCGCTTTTCGACAACGATATTAATACCGAGGATGCTCGTTCAACAAAGACATTTTTCTACCTTTTTATTGCTCCTCGTTGTGGCGTTGATGTAGCTGCAGCTTTATATAAAACAACAAGTAATGTTATGTACATTTCTCAGCATCACGAACTTCGAGAACTGTTTTTGGTGAATTACCTTTTTGCGTCGGCTTCCCGTGGCTATTAATGGCTGCCCGCAGGCAGTTGTTTAATTCTAATTGCATTCAATGGAAGATTATTTCTATCAACTATATGTAGTGACTATTCCTGGGTGTTCGTCCAGTGCCGGAGCATCCTAGCGCTGTCGACTGGCTTCTAAAAAGTGCCTCAAACTTGCATCAGTGTTTTGCGCAGCACGGTAATCGTGTGGCCGCTTACGCGCTAGCAGTTGATAAACAACGTTTGACAGGTCAGTAATTTGCAGCATCGTTTTTCTTTTTTAGTTGCCTTCACCAATTTCAGCATCGTTGTCCCGCCATCTCTGTCCTGTCAGGAACCGGATGGAATCCGACGTGTCGAAGGCGAAACCTGGAAAGTGGACAACTGTACATCGTGCACCTGCCAAAGCGGTTACGTGATGTGCTCATCAACTAGTTGCCCGCCGACCCCTTGCTCGAATCCGGTACGGAGGAACGGCAAGTGCTGTCCGACCTGCGAAGGTAAGAATAGCAAGTAACGTGCAGTGGAGACGTTGCTTGATATCAGCAGCCAGCCAATCCCTAACTTGGTAAAATGTATATGTGTGTCAAAACTGTTGTGAACATAGAGCAGGAATGTTAAACTAGCAAAGCGGAAACTTTAACCGGATTGTCAAATAGTATTGGTACGTCGCGGTCAGGTNAGCTACGTTTTCTGTCGCACCAAGAAGTGGCCGTAGACTGACAAATATTTTTTGTCCAGTCAGGCTTAGATCTTTCCGAATGCGTTTGTAGAAGTATGACCTGCCCCATTATGTTTGAAGATATCAGAACAAATGGGCAAACCGCCGTTCGATTTTTATTGTACTTTTGTAAACACAAAGACAAATGTATCGGTGTTTGTTGGGTTGTTGACGTGCTGTTACAACAGAACAGTATGACCTACTTATATATGAACTACTTATATGCACTGTAATATTCTGTTTGGTGAATTGTGCACATCTGATTTCGACGAACGAATTTTCTTTGTCGCTGCGCTTCCCCAATTTCCGAACACAACATTCCCAAACACTTTAGAGTCAATTTCTGGAGAGCTCGTGCTTGTTTTTCTCCACTCCTACAACAGTGCAAACAGCCGTGACTTTCCCATCTACTTGAAAACTGTTTTTCTTCAGCACGACGTTCATCCCAAAACAAAGGCCTCGTTTTCGACAGTACTTCATCTCGCAAAAAAAGATGGACGGGAATGGCCAAAACTAAATAGCTATTCAATGAAAGTTTCTTTAAAAGTGGGCTAGACCAGGTGCGAAGCCACACCTAGAAGCCTTCGTTCCGCGGCCTTTGCTCTAAGATTATGTGGGACAGACTTGTTTCATCCAAGCTGATTACGTACCTTTTCGTCCTGCAAAGCATAATCCAACCCTCGGCAGGTCCTAGAGATGAATTATTGGCTGCCTGCGCCCAACTAACGCAGATAAGGTCTGTTGCCTTCCAGGTATGCTTTTACATCTCTCACGAAAACGACAGGTATCCTAAATCGGAATCGCAGAAATATTAGAATCTTCCTCAACTAACACTCCGTCAATGTCGAGGCAGAATGAAATGCAAACCACGAATGGCATTCCGTGCACCTCTTGCTTTGCGTTACAACCGAAACCAGTAATACATGGCGCTGATCTATATTCTCGAAGAAAACAACACGGCTGAATCTTGCCCTCCCCAAGCTATGTAGAGCTAACGCTTGGATTAGACGTGGCGAGTGGGAAGTGGCTGACACTCCGCCTGCGAGGTGCTTTGATCCGCACCAAAATGAATGTTTGCCGTTCGGAATAATTGACAAAAAGGCTGATGTATCTTGCGTATGTTGAAAAAATTGAAAAGCATGACCATGCCGTAGTTGGTTGGATTGCTCAAACAGCATACTTTGGCTGGCAATCCTCAAGCGAACAACTTCAGAAACACTGGGGCGTGATCACTTATTACCGGCGACTTAGGTTGCCTGAGAAAGCAACGCATCATAGCCTTTCTTCAATAACTTGATGAGATTTACCACGTCTTTAGCGCACTGCACAACTTCTGCACTTTTGGACATAATCTGCTTAAAAACCCTCAAACTTAAGCTGCTTATCTGACGGGTTATGTGCGAAATCGACGACGTACCTGCTGTCCAAGGTTATGAGTCATCTGGCAAAGCGTGGCGTTCAGCCGTTCAGTGTGCGGTGCGCTGCGTGTTTCTTGTCCGCGTAGCGTGTCATGTCCACATCGGTAATTGCCGCGTCCCGGGTCCTTGCGGTCACCGGCAACTTGGAGACCATGTCACGCTGTAGACACTCGTGACAAATGCTTCGATGTTTGTCATCCTTCTGGGAAGCGTACCTACCCTTTTCCCAAACATTTCTCACGCTGACTTGGTGTTGCACTGATGTCGCCTCCAAATCTCATCTGTCCACTTTCTTTCTAGATTTGACAAGTGATGACATCTCCTGTCTTGACGACGACGGCAAACCGGTTGAAAGCGGATCGACTTGGCGTTCGGACATGTGCACAAGCTGCGTTTGCCTCGGAGGCGTGATCCGGTCAGTACGGTGTAGCTTGAGTTTTAGCGCGCATTCACAGAGTTTCCACAACAACGTATTAATCGCTCGTGAGCCTGCGCTGCGCGAACGATGACAGCACAAGGTCGCGGAAAGCATAAAAGGCTAAACTAAACGCGCCTTAACTTAAGTCGTCCTTTTTCTAAACCTGCTATTATTTCATTGTGAGTCTGTGAGCGGTTTCAGTTTATGTCTCCACCGTAACCTAAAGTGCTGCTTCGAGTGTATACTTGTTTTCTTTTTCACAACTTGTCAAATATCCACAATTCCTTACTTAAATTCAGTGAAACCTTTATTGGTTTCATTGCTGCCGTTATGTAACCAACCACTGGTGTAGGAGGCGGGGTTCAGGGGTTGCAAGCGCACCCCCAAAAGGTTTGATTTGGTAATAATTCGGGCAAAATCTCTGAAAACCTTCTAAAACTCCCTGAAAATATGAGCAAAAATGGCGCCCAAAACGCTTTGATATGAAAATAATGGCGACCGAATTGACATGAACAGCTTTGTTTTGAGGTCAAGTATTTTTCGAGCAAGTTTGGGAGAATCCGGGCAAAATTCCTTCGCACCCCAAAAATTTGCTACCTATGTAGCAAACAGTAAACGCACAAGAACCTCTCGCTTCGAAAAAATCAGTTCTGTTACTTGCTGTGTTGTGGGTTCTGCAAACACCGCAGCAGTTTCCATGAACGTTTAGTGTGCTCGTTGGCATATACCTAATTTTTAGGTATCTAGCAAGTTAGCTTTGACCATGCTTGTGAGAATTATATAAATTCAATGTATTACAACCGCGTGTAAACCAGTGACAGAGTGTAGCCTGATATCTTACCACTCTAACAGCAATTAAAGAAATCAGTTCGATAGTGACTGACTTGCAGTTGTGACCAAGTGGTATCAAGCATTGATCTTACGATTCAAACATGAGCCATTTTTTATCAGCCTGGTGACTTTCTTCAGCGCTTTTATTCCGTTTGCTGACCCTACTTTCCTATCGCGTTGTTCAAATTTTCAAGATGTTGATCGTTTGCGACGCAGCACATTTCTGTTGCAGATGCGTCAGTGAAAGTTGCCCGACCATTCACAATTGCAATCAACCTGTGCTCAAAAACGGCAAGTGCTGTCCGGAATGTTTAGGTAAGACGAAAAACTCTCTAGCTTGAGTTAAATTTGCTCGGCTTAAACGGCGTTCGTACGGCGGAAAAGGGTCTTTGCGCGAGAAGCCCAAATAATAATTGTAGATAGTAGTTGTAGATAGCAAAATTGACTGAAAACGACGAAACGTTCAACCGAAGTTTAGGAGATTTTTTCAGGCCACCCACCGTTGTTTGACGGTAATGCTCGTTTTTTCTGCGGTTTTCCAAGCAGACGGACCTTTTCTCTAGGCTGAGTGGTTGTCATTGCGCCGCAGAGAAAAACTCCTCGCTTATGCCTGCGTAAACAATTCTCACCCGTGGCGTAATGCACTGAATAAATAATGTAAACCTTTGTCGGTCTTCTAAAGCGCTGTGACATTATATGAAAATGGAAGATATTGCTTCTTGTTTTCACAACTCCTTTAGTGTGTGGATGGGAGGTAGAAATGACACAAGAATAGTTCTTATATCGAGTAAGGCGCATGTTTAATGACGAACTTAACACCCTATTTTATCAAGCAATGCATATTTTCTTAACCTTGCGCAGCAATACAGTTGCGCACATACAGAACCTAAGTTACCATGCCAAATACTACTCATGCGTGGAATATTCAACTGCATGTACTGCATTTGCTTTCTAAGAATTGCAAAGCTGGCAGTGCTACTTACTTATCGCATAACTTGTTTCAAAGATATTTTGATCTACCCTAATTTTCAAATGTATGTCGATCTGCAATGTTGAAAGTGATGATGAATGTCTTGTCGTTTTGAAAGTACAAGTGGCTATGCTCAGATTGCGAAATTAAAACGTTGAGACAAATTTTTCAACGCAAAAAGTCGTAGCAGTTTGCAAAGCCCATGGATCGGAGCAAAGCAGTGCGGCTGTTTCAGGCCCTAACAATGAATGCTCGAGTGCTTCCTAATCCGCTTGCGGGTGACGCACAAACCAAACCCTCAAAACTTGTTGTGACTGCTGCACAACGATAATATTTAGACTCTTTAATGTTCGACCAAAAGTGTCAAACGCGAATTCTCATCTGGATCTCTTTATCTGATCGCCAGAGCCCGGGGCATCGCGGATCAACCGGACCTGCACGTATGACGGCATGTTGAAAGAAAACGGAGAGATCTGGACGTCAAACGATGGCTGCGGGAATTGCTCTTGCCTGGACGGAAAAGCGACTTGCTCCGCGCCAGTTTGTCCTGAGCTCCGCCTTTGTGAGTCTATCAGGAAGATGCCGGGGCTCTGCTGCGACCTCTGTGAAGATATCATAAAGAATCCTACGGACATTCCTGGACCTGCAGAAGCCAGTTTTAATTGGATGCCTCTAGCTGCCGGAATATGCGCGGCGATTGTTCTCGGCGTAGTCGCTGTGTTGACGATTGTTTGTGTCAAGAGGCGCAATCCCCGCCCTGGAAGCACAAAGGTTCGAAGCGTTTGAAAATTATTTTTTTGCTTTGGCAATTGTTATGAGTTTACTAACCTGGTTTTGAATTTTTGTAAGTTCGTGCCGTTTTCGGACAAGTGACGACGCGTTTTCTGTTTGCCTCCCGTGGGTTACCAGACGGCGGGCACGTGAGCGAAGCGTCAAATGTGGGTAGTTGCGTAAATTAAGGCGTGTCTTTTCTGCATCGCTGCTGCTGGATCGGTGTCAATACTTCTGAATTGAAATGATCTGATTCAACTTGTTGTACTTTGTTATTTGTTTTCACGGCGCTACACAAAATCGAAATCGCGCTGCGGGCCGAAGAAAGGCTTCGCTTATTATAGTTAGCCCTTTTGGGGCGTTCGTCGCATGCGACTGAAGCTGCTGTTATTGAAACCTCGTGTTTGGTTTGCAGAAATCAGCAAACTCCAAAACGCCCAAGGGAACGGAACCTGAGCGTCAGAAATTTTTCAATCGTTCTCAGTCAACAACAACCACACGGACTCCACTCTGTTCAAGTTCCTCGCACGCGGACGAGCTCGGCAACACTGCTTAGCGGCGGAAACCTTTTTATCGTTTCTTATGTTTTTTGCTTATTCGCCATTTATTTAAACAGCCTTCGTCGGCGAAAGCGGCTCGCGCCCGCCTGGACGCATGAAATGGGGCGTTCCGCGCCGAGCGCGACGTCACTGGTTTCCGGCCGCCCCGAAACAGTTTGTTTTCTCGCACGGCGCCTACGTCACACCTCTTCCGCGCTGTGCCCGTTGACGACTGTCGGGCGGAGAGGGTCCGGGCAGCAACGTGACATTCTGTAAATTCTGCGACGCGTTAACTGCGCGGCGGCTACTGCACCGTCTTCAACAAACGCTGCCGGTTGCGTCGAGACGATCGCTCAGATCCAGCGGACACTTCCTTGCGAATACGTCTTCGGAGATGCATAACAAAGGCCGTTCAAGGGAGAGACGACCCTGAAACAGTTGCCGATAATTTCACACTTTGTGTAAGACGGCGTCTCTTGAACTGGTCACTGCGAAAAGGAAGAAGAAAAAAGCTGAGCCGTAACCCGCAAATCAGCTTAGCAGAGAAAACTCTCGGAAACCTTAGCTGCGTGGACAATTGTGCGACAAGTGCAAGTCGCCGCTTCTTACGACCGTCATCACAATGGCGCGAACAACAGTGTCCGAAGTGTTGTCCATCTTTCCACAGTTGCTTGTCGCGCCGCGACGTTTTATCGGGTAATCTCTTACGTTCGAGCTGATGCAGCAGCCCGAGGGGCGCAGGACGGGTCGTTTAGTCCAACACAACCGGATTCATTGTTTAAAAAAACTCTTTAGCATTAGCGTTGTGCCCGATTCTGCCCTGCAGCGTTGTCGCAGAGACCTGGCTTTGTTCGCAGTCTGTTACCATGATGCTCAGACCTTTTAAACTTTTGTGACGAAAGGTGTGCTCCGCCATTTCTGCAAAATAGAAATTATGGATCTTGTTGTATGTCACTAGGGCCGTTGGTCTGAAATGCTCATTTCGCCGTTCCACTGCAGACTGAATTATTGTTTTCTAGACCCTGATTAAAGTGAAAACAGTCATTCTTCAGTACATAAAATCTATGTTTTGGAAAACACAGTAATTTTTGTTTCAGCTTCTGCTAACAATCCAAACGTTTTACTGTGTCGTTTTACGATTTACATCTCACAAGAATCAAAGAATATAAGGCTCAAACATTTTTGTGCCTGAAGATGCATGTAGTGAAGTTCGAGACTGCCAGGAAACCGTATCTGAAATATGCGGACTTTCAGCACCATGCCGATGATCACTGGTTGGTTATCGAGGCATTCATCGTATACTTCACGCAGAAAGAACCGAAATATTTTATGAGAATTTGATCATAGACCGACGATGGCCGTCTACTTGAGTGCGCTTTTTATTTAACTCAAGCCATCCGAAGAATTCGTTAATTGGACATGATGCGACACACAGGCAGCCCCTTTCTGAGGTGTTGCTGTTAGCAACCGCGCTGAATACGTCATCCGCCGCGAGTTTGTTACGGGCGATTTGTGGTTTTCTTCTGATCGTCCTAGCAACTGGAAGCGGTGCCTTCCTTTCCGTCAACGTCATATTTGTCTGTTAGCGCCCTTCGTCAAGGTGATGATGCGAATGCATGTTCAGGAGTGTGCTTGTTTTAACAAAGACGGCCAGTGTGCTTTTTTTCCCGCTGGCAACGTTTCGTACGTGTATAGGTGTGATCGTTAGCGGTTTCAACATTCTGCTTCGCGAATCCGCAAAAGCGTTGTCGTGCAGTCCGTCATTCAACATTCTCATTCCGATTTTCTGCTGGTATTGTGCTAATCGTAAAAATATATCGGCACTTTTATGACTAAACGCGAAACTTTAAACCCGAGATGAAGTTTTTTGCCTGTAGAGTACCGTAGCACTGTGCTGATGGTATTTTTGTTCGTTTTGTTTTTCCGATGTTGTTTTACTGGTCAGATTCGTCAAACACTACTCGCGATTTCGCCACGCAATTAAATTCGTGTGCGGTTTATTTTCGTTTCTTTCAAGAATATTGTTTCAGTCCGCGAAAAAGTGATTCCGGCTCCCGTAGACTATAACGTTAGCCTTTGATGCGTTTAACAAGCTGTTTGAACTTGCTTCCGGCGTTCTTTTCCCAAAGAAGCTCCAGACTCCTCCGACTTTTTTCTGCCTTCTCTCGTGACTTTTTTTTGCCCTCTCTCGCAACAATTCCGATCAAGATTTGTGTGAATTTGTACGAACATCCTGACTTTAATCGATCGTACGAGAAGATGCAGCTTCGGCTGTTATCTGCAAATGAAATACGTACTTTAACACAGCGGACTTCTACGCGTTTGTACAAAAGCATAAAGGAATTAGAAGACCTGCATTTTGCCATTGTTTGTGCTGCGCCTATTTTTGCAAATGAGCGCTTTTATTTTTGTTTCTTTGTTGTCGACTTGTACGTGGTTCAGTGCTCTTGCATAAAATAACGAAATCCCGCCTTTGTATAATTATCGTTCGGCTTGTTTCGTCGTAAGGAGTTTTGTGAAACTCAGCTGTAAAAGACCTGCTCAAGTCTGTCTCGGAGACTAGCTTGAGACGAGCGAAATGGTCTTAAAGACACAGAGAGCAACAACTGCCCAACGAGTGCATTAGTCCTTGTCCTTGAGAAAACGATTACACGCTTTTCCTCATGAGAATACTGCACACATTTGCTTTTCCAGCTGATTGATATGTAGTTAAAAGTATAGACTGACAGCAGAAAAAATGGCATATTCGGAACAGAATGTTCGCGAAAATAACATTCACGATATCAGCGCATACGAAATACAACCAAACAGTGCAGTGTTTTTTATAATCAGTACAATCGATTGTATCCTCCAAGGTTAGCTATACAGACTTTGGCTAAAACTTATTTTCGACCTGTCTGCAACAGGCTTACGTCTCGTGTTAATGCGAGTTAACGCAGTTCCCTCCAGCCTTGCCGCATTACCAACGCGCGGTTTTCAAAAATCTTCTCCAAGGCAAACGATGCATTGCCGAAGATGGCACTTAAAAATATTAGCAGGGAAAAAAGTTGTGAAGTTTTACGTTGAGCCCATTGTTCATACTGTGACTGAAACGCGCAAGGGAGATGTACATGGCTCCAATTGCGCGAAAAAGTTCCCGTAAGTCGAAGAAGGTTGATAATTGGGAGTGGAAACTAATGTTTCAAAGGCGTCACGCTTCTCTGTTTGTTCGTACAGTTATAGCCTTCGACATTTGCAGGTGTGCAGTGCTAAAATCCTTGTTTTGATTATTTCTAAAAAGGCTTTGCGAAAGTTTTGCTTGTAAGGTTCAAGCTTTGTTCCCAGGTAGCTGTGGTCAATAAACACAGTATTCATAAAAATATGCTATGACCAGGGTTCCTACGGAGTCTGGAAAGGTATGGAAAAATGTTTGGTCATTTTCCAGCCTGGAAAAGTCTTTGAAATACATTTTTTAGTCTGTTAGTATGGAAAAACAAAATAATTTTCCAGACTTGATCTTATGACATGCATTCTGATAATTTTATTCTGATATTTTTGATGAGACTGATTAATTTGACTTTCATCGTGTTAAGTATTATGGTGCCCATATTCGACCACGGTATGTCATTCGCAAAAGTTAAGTCAGGAAAAGGTCTTGAAAAAGTCTGGAATTTTGTATTCGAACTTGCGTAGGAACCCTGTATATCGGCTTGCAAAAAATGGAAAAACTGACAAATGTGTAAAAAATTGGTTGGTAAACCCGAGCATTCTCAGAAAGGCGTCATCACAAAATTCAAATCTGGCAAAATTTTACAGTCGAACATTAGTTTCTTGACATTTTCTTTTGTTGAGGATGAGGAAGGTAAGCTCAGAGGCAGTAAAGGTTTTGGAGAGTTATGTCTTCCACCCCTTGCTCCAGTTTCCACTGCAGGAACCTATAACCATAGGTGCAGCCAGGGGGCCATGCCCTCCCAAATTTTTAGAATATCTAGTTATTTTGTGCTTGGAGAGGCAGTATCCCAAACAAAATACTGTTGCTCGCCTAAAGTCAAACATTTTGTCTCCCCCAACTTTTGGCTGGCTATAACTAAAACAAGCTGGACAAAAACAAGGATGTTTTTTTGTTGGATGGCTTTCTGAAGTGGCCGATGATTATAGTCTGGTCTTGTTTCGTTAACATTTTCTTTGTTCATACATGAGCTGCGACGTTAAATTTGGGATGATTTTTGGTACATTGGAGGTTGTACATGCATCTCGTTGCTACTTGTTTATTTGTTCGATTGTTCTTTTATTGGCTATGGGTTACTGATTTTGGGTAGGCCCAAGTGCTATACTATCAAAGCCTTGCATGGATAAAAACAGTGTTTCTAAATACAAATATAACACACTTTTAGCGGTGAAGTGTTTCCGAAATATATCTATATGAAAACTGTGGGTTGCCTAGCAGTTTTTTTACCATTGTCAAAGATTAAAAAACGGTAACGTGGTTGGGCTGTGAACTGCTCTACTATCTTTTTGCGCGGTAACTTAGAGCTGCGATGTTGCTTTTTAGAGCGGATAGCCTTTTTGTGGGGGTAGCTGATATGTAGACTGATGGTTTTCGAATGCGGATTGTAAACTGCGTTTTAAATTGACTGAATTCAGAGTGTGTTTTTCTTCGTTCATTGTATGGTGTTGTTACTTTATTGTAACGTATTTATCTTCATTTACATTTTTTGTTTTCACATTGTTTCACTTGTTGTTTTACATAAACTTTTTGGGACGTGACCCAATGACAGCCATGTCGTCGCTTCCTGTCTTGACATTCCTGGCATGTTCTCTCCGCAGTCGAGGTGCTAATTACGCTGAACTGAATTGAACTACGACCATCGGTCAACCATTGAAGGCTTTGGTTCGACCCGGGAATGTTTGACCTCCATAACCTACCGAATTGGCAACGAACGTGCCGTCTACAAAGCTGACGAGCCAGTAAGACAAACGGAATTTATTACCTTAAAGAGTGCGCAGTTGAAAATCTGTTTTTACGTCAGTCTTAATTAACAAAACAAAATAAGGAATTCGAAAGCAAAATGAACACACTTTCCAACCACGAGGGACAACCGTAAACGCTTTACTGTAAACATAATGATTTCGATTAAAAATTTATATTACTTCACAATAAGTGAACGAGCATGATGGTTATTTTGCGCGGTGAGTATGGCATAGACCGCAGTTCTGACAATTCCCAATTATTCTTGATATATCCGGTTTCTGATTGAATATCTACTCTAATAAACCTAATACAATACTACGTTTCAGTCGTTGGTCTAAAGCAGGGGTTCCCAACTTTTTCTAGCAATGTACCCCTGCAGCATTTCGACAGATGAGCATGTACTGAAATGTCTAAATGTCTTGTGAAAAAAAGGCTGAGTAAAATAACAAAAATCCACCGAAATTTAAATAGAACTTTTAGATTTTTGTAATTAACAGAGGTAGATTCCGTTTTTATGTCTCAAAGTTAATATATTTAGTAATAAGCACACGATGTTATTTGAAAATAATATTTTCTGACATATGTATAAATATTTGGCAATCAATGATATAAAAATATATATTTCCTTACTGTTGCTAACCTTAAATGTACACCTTCAGATAGGCAAATGCAACCCCAGGGGTACATGTACCCCAGGTTGGGAGCCCCTGGTCTAAATGTCAAAAAACGTATAACACTTCTCTATCACAATGTTGTAAAATAGGTCAGATTCATCAATGATCATTAATGATGTTTCGAGAAACCTGTTTTTAGTTGCTAACTATCTCTTTTTTTCGCAGCAGAGGCAGCGCAACATTGTCAGGCAGTTCCGGCACAGCGATTTTTTCGTACCATGTTCCACTGTTCACAAAACTTATCTGACAGTGACTAGATGTCGAAGGAAAGGGCTCAAATTCTGATTGTATTTCGTTAAAGCTGCACTTTTTTTAGTCAGTGGCCTGTACATCCTTATTCCCAGGCCCGTAGCCACGGGGAACATTCGGGGGCAATGCCCCTCAAATTTTTTTCTGCTCCCCAAATTTTGTGCCCAGAAAACTTTGTTTTAAAAACATACAATAAAAACAAAGATCTTTCCCCCTAAATGTGTATTTTTCCCCTTAAACCTTAAAACCTGGCTACTGGCCTGTTTTTTTCGCTGGGACATTTCGGTCATTTTGTGCTGAGACATTTTGGCCACTGAGACATTTCGGTCAATTGTCTCACAGTTGTATCAAAACTCGCCGAAACAGTGTTCATTAGCCTATATTCCCAGACATTCTGACCGAAATGACCTAATTTTTTTCAGTCATTTCAAAAATGTTTCGGTCTATGACCGAAAAATAACCGAAAAACCAGCTACGGGATTGGTGGAAACCAGATGGCTAAAAACCGTTGAACGATTGATATCCACAATATGCTCAAGATATCGCTGTGATGATACCGATACTATTGCGCCAAGGGTAATAGAGACTAGTAACAGGAGTATATAATTCAATGATGCTGTGTATAGAAATGCGCCAAAGAGTTTGTGGGAAACAAAAAAATATTTGGGTGGGCAGTGTCCCCAAATTCTCTCCGTCGCAACGGGCCCGAATGTTCTGCAGTATTTGATTGTATTAAAAGTATAAAGAGTGGCAGAACTAGAGGTTTGATCCTGGGGGAACTGAGCTGAAAGGGGCCCACCTGGTCACTGCAGCAGGCCCACTAGCCAACACTTGGGAAAGAACTTGAGAAATGATGGTGAACCAGCTGTGGATGGCTATACTAAAACCCAAAACCACCGGAAAATACTCCGAAAAACGCAAAAAAACAACCTTCTGAAAACCAAAAGAATACAAAAACGGAAATACAGGAGAATTTGCCTGTAACAAATGTGGCTATAACGTCAGTTCGTTTACAACCCAAGACACTTTTTCTACGGTCCCTTAACGTGATGTTATTGGGCAATTCTATTGCATAAGCTAGATGGTGGTCGGTGTTTACGTTTAGCTTGCTAGGGGGACAATTCGCTTCTGTGAACCCCTTCAGTTACGCCACAGAGTATAAATCAAAAACAGCCAGAAATGTTCATCTAACCAAAATAAGTATAATCTCTCTCATAAAAAAGGTCCAACTTCACGGCTAAAATATTTTGTGTGCATTCTCACAAAAACAAGGCCGGCGCAACCTAATCTTCCGGTACGGCCACGGCCGAACTTGTTTGCTGATTGAACAATACATTTCAGTTTAAAAAAATGTGCCCACACAACTGCTGATAAAAATTGGAAAGCCGAAAATAAGCGCTCTTTGTTGTACTCTACCAATTAACCGCTCACTGCAGTTGTATCCATCTTTCATGCATGGACGTTGAATACTGAATTAGAAACAGGGTTGGAAATCTACAAAACACGAACTTTCGAAGCTCGAAGTAGGCATCCCACTTCTGAAACCACACTGTAGATGCTTTGCAACGAGTTGGCTTCTATTTTCACTATTCACGATGCCATAAAAATTATGTCGAAACTGTCAGTCTCTGAGAGTGAGAATATTGTATTTTCCGGCGTCTGGAAAGTTTTGGGTCTACTTTTGACTTTACCTGCCGCCATTGCCACATCAGAGAGGTCTTTTTCAGCACCAAAGAGCGTAAAAACATATATGCGTACAACCAGGGTGTACGAGAGGGGTAAGATGTACATCACATCCAGGCCCGGAAGGATGAAAATAAGCAAGCTAAACTTTTTTGTTTGCCAATATAACAATTAATCAATTTCTAAATCTTAGCATGGTAGCTGTTTTTTTTCTAATATAAGATGATTACTATAGGAAGAAACTACACAAGCTTCGACGAGGGAACCAGAAGTTAGGAGGACCGGTATCGGTCTTCGGACAAACATGATTTAACCACGATTAAACGATTTGATGATTTTGCATCTTTTTTTAAGCGAGTTTTTCTTTTATCCACTGCTTGGCCGCGCTAGATTTCGGGGCAGGTGTGGAGCAGCCATTCGGTTGTCTCATCGTCCAGAACCGTCAGGCCTTGCAGTCCGTGAGGAAGTCGACGGATTAGACATTGGAGGACAACATGGTCGACGGTTTGTTCTGCGCCACACTCACAGGCCGCAGAGGAGGCCATGCCCCATTTCTACAAGCAGAAGCGGAAACGTCCGACAACAGTGCGGAGGCGGTTGAGCCGGACCCAGGCTCTTCTTGGGAGGGTCATTTCGGAAGGGTGGGTACCGGTGTGTGGAATTAAAATGCGGAGTGTTGTGGGGTCGTCCGTCCACTCCGCGTTCCATTGATGATCCGCCCACTGCGCCACACGTATGTTGTTGTTGTCAGAAAAACTGATGAGTTGTTGTGCGGCGGGTACAAATGGGTGTCTCTATTTGAGGCGCCGTGCATCTGCACTCGATGGACGGGTGAGCGCTGAGTGGAGCAGGTATCCAGGCCCGATGGCACGGCGTCCTAGGGGTAGTGTGGCTCCACTGCGACGAAGCTCAGCGGGTTGGATGCCTGCGAGAGCTCAGTAGGTTAGATGATTTTGCATGTTCACAAAGAACGAGTGGACAGGCTTGATTTGGATAGAATTGCTGAAAATTATCTTTCTGGTAGAAAGCACACACTGAGACGGTTGGGTTGATTTCTTGGAACGCTTTGAGAATGTTGTTGTCTCGTAACATTGCTTAACCTCACGGGTAGGCGTGTTTTTATTTTTATTTTTCACTCAATGGCTAAGAGTTAGAATAACAACTGTATAGTGTGCATTGCAGGTAATGGTTTGCAGAATTCGAGATATAAAATAGTGGAGAGCAATGTCCCCTCTAATTTTTTGGAACTTAAAGGAAATGGATAGCCTTTTAAGCAGTAAATGTTTAGTTTACAGTTGTATTAAAATTGCATTGTATTGAGTAACGTCTTCAATCCCACACGCAAGTCGCTTGAATTTAAGCATGCATCGCAGTAACATGGAAAACGCAAATACATGAAGGAAGACG
>JGI24158J21664_10000500_pt1 | contig 36317 bp, 18 predicted proteins | sample Ectturendosymbi3_FD_21664 | JGI IMG/M metagenome (IMG submission 21664) | reverse complement strand
GTGCAGTCGGGGAATGATTTCAGTACCTTGAAAATCAAAAGGGCTTGATTTGATAGTGGTGGAACTTTACTAAAGCAGGCATTCGTACCGATGGAAATACACTTATTGCTGGCATGTTGCAAAGTTACGTTCTTGTGTGGCAAGAAGAGAGCCTTATTCAGCTGCTGAAGAATATGTGACACCATGTGAACTACGTTGGTAACAGTTACTACTTGCCTTCAGACAAGGGAACGACAGAATTTTATGAAAGCTCAGGGGGTACGAGTGCGTAGAAAGGTTAAGAACCACTGAATTAGGGAAAGAGGTGTACGTGTTATTGTGTGCCATAAATTCGAACAATTTCACGGGTTTTCGAAAGTTGGTTGGCAGAATTGGTTTTTAAAAGGTTCCATTTCCTCACAAACCATAAGCGCCCGTACTTATTACTTTTTATGGAACCGTTAGGTTTGATACTTTTTAAAGAACTGTTAGTTTTGCACACCTGCAGTAGCCATTCAGTTGGCATAATTAAAACTATAGGTGTATTGTAAAGGTTTTAGCCAATCTCAGGTTATCTCATCAGATTTGTATGAGAGGAAAAAAATTACGCTAAAGACTGACTAAGCAGCACGCATTTGCAGTTACGAACTTATTAATTTTTAGAAGACAAGTGACAGTAACTATTATAACAGCAAAAACTATCGAACCGTACCTTGCAGCAACTACTGAAACATGACCTGTCAAATTTAGGAAAAGCTTAGGCCTACAACTGAAACAGAAAGCAGCTTCAATACTTAAACTATTTCTACCTTAACTAGGCGCTATTGAAAAAACTAGGCCCAACGTTCAGGGCTCTCACAAATGCAACTCCAAAAATCCCAAGAACAGCACCAAAAATCCCTATTTTACATAAAATATCCCTGAATCTGTGGTGGTGCAGCATAAAATCGGAGCGCCATGATAAGTGTTAAAAAAGAAGCAAACATGATTTGCAAAATAACCTTAAATGATTCATTTTACACATTTTGATACTTTTCCGAAAATTTCTAAAAATCTCTAAATCCCTAAGAAGGGTCAAAAGTTCCAATCTAGGGACAAAATCCCTGAAAGAGACTGTCCACGTTACCGGATAACAATAACCATTGTTACGACTACAGAACGAATTTTATTTTCGTTGGCAACGAACGCAACGCTTAAAAATATTGTGGGCCGGCACTACACAAGCAGCTTCGATAGAAAGTGTAAGTTTGCATAGGTTAGCAGGCGCAGCGCGGGGCCCGACTGGAAGCATTCGGTCCAATCGGCTAAAGGCCTCCCTGGCTCCACCAAGTCTTGATCAAATTGACTATAGTCGCAACAATCCCTAATACATTACTGTAAGTGTAACGAATTTAACGATTTCCTTGACTCCCTCAGGCCATTGTTACGTCACATTCTCTGCTCAACGAATCCCGCTTAGCTTAGGGTTACCAGATGGCCGGTAATTCATCAACCTGGCCGGTATCTTATTGTTAATTTAGCATAATCCGGTAAAAAAACGGTATTTTGAAAATCAGTGCCTGAAGCCGGTATTTTGAAAATAAACAATTTTGCACTAACTGCAAAAAGAATGAACACAGAACTTCTCAAATTATAATGACTTTAGTGGTGAATCTTGTCAAGAAAGTTCCTTCAGCGAAGTTCATATAGCGTGAAATTGGTACTTGTGTCTTGACAACTCTCAATTGTTTCTCCGTTTTCCCTCTCCTTTGTTTAGTCATAGTTAGCATCTTCTGTCGTCCTAAACGTGATCTGCATGAGCATTTCTTTTAGCAATTAACCGTGTAACTGGCGTAGGTACTGTTGTTGTCTGAACTACTGCCGTAGGCTATTGCAGGCATAATGCAGAAAAATCACAAAAATGGACAGGACGACAGTGATATTGTAGAGATTAGCGCACCTTTCACAATCGCGCGAGCTGTATTGAACAGACACATTATTACGTCAGAGGACTATATCTGGCTCAAGCAAGGGACAGCGAATCAACCGGGATATCATCTTTCATCCTGTCTTAGTGGTCCAGAAGATAGTGAGAAATTTTTTGAAGAGTTTGAGGTGAAAAAGTTTTGTTGCAAACTGAAGAGAATGTAGCACGCAAGAAATTATTAGTTGTATTATAGTCTGGTGTTCATACTGGTAGTGCTACCACAGAGAAGCAAATAACATCAGATTGTACGGAAAGATGTTTACTTCAGAAAATGATATGCAACCTGCGGCGCGCCAGCGTCATGCGGCTCTTACGCATAGTAATTACCAGAAGTCCCACAAAATAACATGCACAACATTTATGTGTGATATTTACGATAAATCTAGCTGAACAAAGGTATGTGTGTGAGTGTGGAAGGGATGGGGTGATTTTCATGTGTGCCCGCGTGTATCTTTGCGGTAACATAGAAAGAAATGTGATTCTTGGTCTCAGTGGTATAGCCGCCGCTGGGTGTGGCTATACACCAGCTGTCACAAAGTGTATACGTTTATACACTGTTTGAAACATTTTCGAACCAATGATTGTGGGAGCTGCATGCCATTGTAAAGAAAATAACATGAAAAATAAATGCATTGTCAAAAAGCGTTCTTTTTGAAAATGCTATTCGAGAATCCAGTGCTGTTAAATATGCGCTTATGAATGCAGCCCAGATCTGTCACTGTTGACAAAATGACCGGTATTTTTGCGAAACGAATCTGGCAACCCTAGCTTAGTTACGTTACTTTTCGGTGATAAAAGGTTTGTGTGGCAGCTTCGCAACCGAGTTTACACTTCAAACTGTAAAGAAAACCTCCAACTATCGTTGTAAACGAGCAAAATCTTCTGCGGGAACCGACAAAAAGTGTCGCTACAGGCGAAGTGACGATGTGGCCGAAGTCGTTATAGCCGAACTTAAATGCGTGTAAAAGGTAGGACTTCTGCCTAGACCGTAGAAAAACCGTCTTTAAAGCCGAAATCGCCAAATCAGTTCGCTCTTGCGTCCGCGTGCAGTGCAGGCTTTCCAGGGCAGCTTTGCACGTGACTTCTGTTCGCTTACGTCCACACGTGTCAGAAAAGTAAACAATGAGAACACGCCGCACAGCAAACCGCGCTAATGCGCTTGTCATTGTTTGTGGAATCACATGGTCTTTGCATAGCTGGACAGGGTTTCTTGCAATAGTCGCTAAGCCCTGGGATAAGGAAATCTACGTAAGTTCGCTGAAGGTGCATTTTTTTCTGTTCTAAGCGTCATGTATGTGTGACAGTTTACTAATTTGAATTTTTGAGGAGGCTCCTTCGAGGTTTGAGTTTATGTTAGCAATTTTATTTGATATTAATCAGTTTTTGTGTTTCCTTACCCTAGCTTAAATCATTCGGATTCTCGTCTTTTCAGCGTTGGTATATTGTCGGATAAAGACTGATTTTCTAACTGTCATGATCTTGTTAAAGGTTCATTTTGTATAACTCTTTAGTCCCATGAGCATTCCGTTACAACCAGTTCATGTGTCTAAGCTTGAAAAGTCTACCTCTGCGTTTATGTCGTACCAACGATAATAAATCCCGTTCGGTCAATTGCTACAAATTTCAAGAAAAAACGCATTTCGAAGGGTTTTAAAGTTTGATGCTCTGGGACAGTATTTTCCTCACCTCTCATCTAACGCTTGTTTAAAAGCAACGTTGCTTGTTTAAATGTTTTACACCAGTGGCTCTCAACTACTGAACCCTTTGTGCGGCCCCTCGGTCTTTCCAGAAAACCTCTAATATTTTGTATAACAGACTTTGTTCTGTTATAAAACAAAAAGTGTCAATTGACTTGTGTTAAAATTTCTTTAGTGCGGCTCTCTGACAAAGTTGGAAGTCTGCATTTGGCTCCGTTCAGCGAAAAAGTTGAGAACCACTCTTTTACACTCTTTTGCAGACCCTCGTGATTTCGGAGAAAGTTTTGAAATCTTGTGGTGAACATGAAACCAGGAGGGAGTGAAATCAGAAAACTATTTCATCAAACCGATGAGGTTGCAATGCTGAACCATGGAGCTTATGGACTGTCCCCTTCAACTATTATTAAAAAACGTCTTGAGTAAGAGACTTGCTTTATGTTTAATCTTTACATTTTTTTTTCTGTAGCGTTTAAAAAGTCATTTGCTATCAGAATTCGGATAAATTATATTTTTTACTTTCAGATAGAACACGTGATTCTATAGGCGTAGCCAGGGGGTCAGGAGTGCACCCCCCAGACATTTTTAGAATATCTAGTCATTTTGTGCTCTGAGAGGCTGTATCCCAAACAGAATACTGTTGCCTTGCTCGCATTAAATCAAACATTTTGGCGCCCTCCAAATTTTGTGTTGGCTACGCCACTGCGCAGGGACGTAACGAGATTAGATGGCGTCCGGGGCAAGAAGCAAGTTTGGCGCCCCCACGTTCGAACCTGAGCTCTTTCAGACGCAAGTTTACTGTACTGAAGAAAGTACTTGTGACATTTTGGGGACTTTTCGGCGCCCTCCGCAGTGATTTGGCGCCCGAGGAGTTGCACCAATTCCCCCCTTGTTACGCCCCTGCCCAGGGACGCCGGAACGGGGGTGCATGACGGGGGCATCGCCTCCCCTGCCTTTTGAAAGGTGGGCAACGGGGACGCAGGTGCTCTTGTATAACATCATCGGTAATTTCAGGGACGCCGGAGAGCGGTGAAATAATGGGGTTACTTCCCCCCTGCCCTTTCCAAAGGGGGCAACGGGAGCGGACGTGCCTTTTCATAACAGAATCATAGGTAATTTCATGGTTTATCAGGATCGACTTGAAACAAACTTTTTTTTTGGTTTCACAACAGCTACATGGGAGTATCTTGTTGTTTTTCGCATATACCCCCACTAAATATTTAGCAGCAACATAAGTGCTAATGCATAAAATTGTTTTTTGTTTGCCGTATGCAACTTAAAACCTTTCAGCCGTACAACCACAAACGTGCCAAAAAATCTGGGGGAACTACACCGTTTTGGCCAAAAAGTGTATTCATGTCCAAAACGTACATTCAAAAAAGAATTTACAATTTAAATTCTCTTATTGATAAAAAAAACTATGCCATGCAATTTTCTCTCCATAAATAACGGGAAAGGCTTAAATTGAAACTAAATGTTAAAAAAAAAATACAATGCCAATACAATATTTTCTATTTTTTAAAATGATTTATACTCGAAAATAAAATAGTTGCAGGTCTGCAGTCCTTTTTGCACCCCAGTATCCTACGCCAATGCTTGCATCGATCAAAAGAAATAGATTACTCTTCAGGTTACTGCCGCCAGTCGACAAGAGAGCGCAACAAAAAACACACAACCCAGCCATTTGAAAGCTCCAAGTAAACACGCAGCTCCAGCATACTCGCCACGGTTCACTTACGCAGAGCTCTCGAACAGTTTACCTCTCTTGTTCTTGTTAGCATTACCACGCGTAGCGAAAAGGCCTATTGCAATCTGGTTACGGCTAGATTGCATCGTTTCAATTAACTTCACACATACATTGTGCCATTTCTCTATTTCATTTGAATAAGGACTGAGGATGCATCCATGATTTTATGTGAAATCGATTTTCTATTAAAAATTTGGCGATCGATTCCTTGCTCACCTCCATCGTGGGGAGTGCATCCTTTATTAAAAGGTAACACTCAATTTCTTTCAACTCATGTTATTGTTAAGCTGATGATTTGTTCACTCATGACTGCTGTTGTCTGCAAGTCAAGGGTTTGAATGTTACGTGGACGAAATTTCCACGTTTCTAATTCTGATGTCACAAAAGGCATTATTTTATTATTTCTGATTAAACACGTCGAATAAATTATGTCAGGTCGAAAAATTTTAGTGAAGCATCAAATGCCATGAGGTTGAAGCTGATGTATCGCAGTCAAAAGTGTGGGCTGTCCGCCGCCCATCCACTAACACCTGCAATTATTTGATTTTAATCCACCAAATCCTTTTAAAACTGTACGACCTTGGTCGATTAGAATAACAACTTCAAGAAAGAAGTCAAAACTTGTAGTCACTATCGGTAAATCTACTGCATTAATGCACGTCCGCCATACAGAAATATGTCTAACCAGGGCCGGCCCGAGACGGTTCTTCACCCCATGCAAGCTTCAATAATTACGCCCCCGTTACACGTCGCACGAATACTCGCACAAGAAATTGTAGTTACATTTCTCATATTCTGCGCCGCCTGAAGGCTGCGCTCTAAGCGGTCGCCCGGTTGGCAGACTAGTGGAGGACCAACCCTGTGTCTAACCATCTGCTGAACACTTTTATAACTCCTGATCCTTTGTAATCACTTGGTTGGGTACAATGTTGACTGTGATTTAGCCTCCAACACCGCTGTGAAACGTTCTGTTTTGTCTGTTTTTGTCATCCAGCGTTGTGCAGAAAGTGTGTATTTGTACCATGGACTTCATGTTTGCAGGCAAAATTACATTCATTCATAACGAAGCTCATTCCTTTAGATTTCTGCCGTTTGTGATCACAGCAGTGTATCTACTGAGTTATGAAAACAATATCACAACTTTTGAATTTTTACGGTAATTGTAGGCTAATACCTTAGGCATGCGTCTCAATAGCAACCTTGCTCTGTGTAATTTTTGCGTTATTTAAGTGCTACGTATGTTTTTGTTACGTTACTACACAATATTTAGCAAAAACATACAGACAAGCACCGTTATGAACGTTGGACTTTAAATTGTATCATTTCTTTGTTTCAGACTACTCGATGAACAGGAAAGGTTTCCAGATCGTTGGTTCAACGTTACGTACGAACAAAGATACTTCAAATCTGTCCGTGCTGTTGCAGAGTTTGTAGACTGCGATTTTGAGGATATATTTGTCATCGACAACGTAACAACAGGTAACAATGGCAAGCGCACTCAGTCCAGCGCTTGCTTCATGTCACAAGCAATCCGTGATTTTGCTGTTCGATTCTGCCGCTGTTGTCCACTTTGATTTCTTTAACACATGTGTTTCATCACTTGACTGGCTTCAACTGTGAATCAAGGTTTTCCGTCTTCGATTTGCATGAAAGTGGTCAAAAGCTGTCGTTTACCCAAATGGCTCAGACCTTTCTGGAGCAACGCATTTGGTGAAGTCAGTTACACCTAAGGTGGCAGACCTATTATATTCTCACAGGAGCTTTAGGCGGCTTACCAGTAGCCTCTACAAACAATTTTAACTAACGAAGAAAACGTTCTGAGACCATTGCTGTACCAATAGAACACAGTAGGCCGGCAGGTATTTTGACGGTAATGTACTTCTAAAGTTTTAAAAAGCACAAACCCACTCATTTGTCCTGTGCAGGGGTGTGCATAGGTCTGATGGTGCACGGGGCAACTGCTTGATTTTATGCCCCCAATCAAATCCTAGTACTGAGGAGTGTGAGAAATACAGGCATTTGCAAAACGTAAAATTAGTGTTCACAAAAAACTAGTTTTGAAAAATTAAATTAAAAGTATTTGAAATAATTATTTTGGTTTCAATGTGTTAGTTTTTAATAATTTATTTTTTTCTGTGGGCCTGAGGCGGAGGTGCAAACTCAAAATTCCTCTAGTTGCGTATGAATCGAGGAATTAGATATTGCATTTATGCATGCAAATAAGTATCAGAGAGACCCACCAGAAAAAATGTTTGCGAGACATGTTAGGAGATAGAATTGTCTATTTTTCTGTTATAAATAATATCTTGAATTGTAGAAGCATGCAGTTTGTTGCAGTTGCATGTCCCCCTTAATCAGGTTACCATCAAATCCATGCAGCATGTGTTAATAGCCTTACAGTGCGAAGAAGTATCTAGTTACAGCATTTTAGTAAATGGAATCATTTATTTTTTCTCTTTGGATGTCTATGCCTTGGTTGCCCGGGGCCGTCGCCCCGTTTGCCTCCTCTGCACGCCCCTGGTGTTGCGCTCAATGCATCATCAATAGGCTATAGCAGTGGTTCCCAAACTGGGGGTAAATTACCCCCCAGGGGTAATATGCGATTTTTTTGGGGGTAACGTAGAACCAAAACCACATTGCTGTTCTGTATTATGAGTGATTACTGCAAAATAAATTTTCGACCAAAAATGCAAAAAAATTTTATTGAGGGTAATAAGACATGACCGCTACATTGATTTGGGTAACGGTTCAAAAAAGTTTGGGAACCACTGGGCTATAGCTTGCAGGTAGTGTATGCACAGTACACGACTATTGACAGCTGCTGACCTACATACAGTATGAAAGTAATTTGCTTGTGTATTATTATACAAATTCGGAAGTAATACGCTATTTCAATTAGGAACAGTGGTTCTTCACCTCTTCTCTACCACGCCTCCCTTACACTGATGCAATTTTACAACACTAAGCCCTAATTTGGAGTGGCGTGGTGGGAACTAAAAACAATAATAAATATGTTTGTATACTTATACAGCGCAATACTTTAAAAAATGTCTTTATGCAGGCCCAAATTCGATTTTCATCTCTGCCAGCGTAAAATTAGCACTGACGTAATGTTTCAACGGAACACTTTCCCGTTCAAAAACTTTCCATGTTGTAGAACGCGTAAGGGCTCCAGCCCCCTGGAAATTTATTGTGTACCCCGGTTAAAAACCACCGAATTAGAATCTTACGTAGATATACAGCGCACACTCTTACCGAAAACACTTGCAGTTTGATACTCAACGATCTGCCCTTGGCAAGAAGTTTGATTGTTCTGAAGTGGATTTACGGAAATACTTTCTGACAACTAAACATATAGTCTCGCGACATTTTGAGCATCTATTCAAGGACAGCAATACTGAATATCGAATAATATGAGCATTGATGAGACGTGGTCCTGAGAGTTGCACTCGCGGTAGGATGAAGCGTTTTCACCGGTTTATTTATCACAGAGGTCTCCAAACTACGGCCTATGGGCCAAGTGTGGCCCGCGAAGCCATTTCGTCAAATGATGAAAACAAATTACCAAAATTTTGTTGAATTGGTAGAATGTAACATATCCCGAAACAATCACATTGCGTAAGATGTCCGCCCCTCGAACTGTTCTGTAATAGCATATGTGGCCATCGGACAAAAAAGTTTGGAGATCTGATTTATCATATAAGCAACGATTCTGTTCAGCGGTATTCATTAATCTGGTTAATTGTCGACGAGCTAAAAAGTTGAATTAAACTTGGGTTGCGTTCTGGTGATGATGAGCTCAAGGTCGTAAAGAGGCATGTTTGGGATTGAGGGTTTTTTTTACCAGGTTTGAACACAATATTGCGTTCCATGCCTATCGATGCGGGGGAGGAAATTCTTCTAACAAGTCACAGTTATGTATCGGTGAAAAACACGGTGGATGAGCTCAAGGAAACTAAAGGTTAGAAATTGATTTTCCATTGAAAACTTAGAAAAAGTGTTAATAAAAATCTTATGATTGTCTGTTGCAAAATTTAAAAACGCCACTTTTGTTTCAGCCAAATAATATCAGGTTTCTTCAAGGCGAATGGCAACGAGAACAGGTGACGATTAGAATTCACCGGACGCGCGTGATTGCATGACGTTAGTAGTAGTGATAACAACGTTATAAAGGCAGAACGTGGGTTGTGAAATGAACGTGTGTCCCCTCAACTACAATCAGAGTTTAATGAAGTTTTTTTTTCTCGAAAGTTGAGCAACAGTTAGTTGTTGCCCAAGCTACGTTACAAAAAGCGTCTCCACAAGAATCGCCATGACATGTTTGAGAAAGTGCTTTCACCTTGCAGAAAAAAGTGAACTACTCTCTGGTCATAAATCAAGATAAAAGATGGGTTTTCAATCTATCCAGTGTTCATCTTACTGAAGCCCATATGTCCGTACCTACACAAATTATCCGTTATTTCCCATCTTAACGAGCTTAGTCATTGAAGATATTGAAATGAAGCAACGACAGAACTCCAGTACCCACCTAAACTGTGGACCGCTATTTGGACAACACATTCGTCATCGTATTTGCAGAAATTATTGAATATTTTAAACGCATTTAAAGAAATATTCAATTCACACAAAAATAGAAAGTGATGAGTTTTAGCTTTTCCTTACGTAAAACTAACCCGTGATTGCACGTTCAGACTCTACTGATTACCGAAAATTACACACGCATAAACAGATACCTAAAATTTCGTTCAGGCCATCCTTTGCAACATAAGCAAGCGGTTACAAAGACATTTCTATGAAGAGCAGAACGTTTCACATCCAATCAGGTGTGGGTATTAGAATTGAGGGGCCTGAGGCACACTCACCGAAAGGAGCCGCAAAACATCGCCACTGTAATAATTTGCTTCTGCGTGACAGTCCGTTTTACATTGTAAGTTGTTTCAAACGATTTGGTTTTAAGTCATTCTTTGTCTACACGTGAAAGTTGTTGAGGGGTTCCTTTCGGCCCGTTTGCACATAATTTTTGCTTGGTTTGAAAAACATATAACTTCAGAGCTTAACAAGTGTGGCTCTGGATTGGTTGATAAGGTTTTTAAAAAAACAATGCAAAAGTGCGAAACTCTTAAACGGGACACCCCTCACCATCTCTAAACAAGGGGAACAAAGTGACCGCCTCGTTCACCTCCCCTAATATCCACACCTGCATCCAATTAAAGCAACTTCAACGAAGAGATTAATTGCATTCAACAAGCCCTCAAGAACAATGGATCTCTGCGCGCTTTGTCCACTTTATACATTTCGATCAACACTAAGAAACTGTTAGAGAGCCGATCTTCAGTGACACTGCCATACTATCGAGGCTTATATAAAAAAATTCAAAGGTGCGTAAAAGACCACAAAAGTAAGTCGGTTTCAAAACGCATACGAACTATTGGTAACATGCTACGAACTGAGAAGGGTCCTATCCACGCTTCTGATAGCCAAGGCGCGATATCCTTCGTACCGTGCGTGGACTGCATCAGAAATACTTCGGTGAAACAAAACGGTACTTTACTACACGCAATAAGAACACATCAGCTATATCAAAAATTTTCATCTTGACAAAAGCACGCTTGCAAAGTATGCATTAACGTTAGGACACCGAATGATCTGGTCACAAACTTAATTTGTTGCATTTGAAAATGACGGTAGAAAACGACGATTCACCGAAACGTTTTTCATCAATTCGATATTTAACGTTATTAATGAAATATCGTCAGATCTTTTTCCACAACTATGCAAATCAGCGTTTGGCTATACTTGATATAATAAAGGATTGCATACTTTTACCTTTTTTTTCAGTTTATTGTATAGAATGTTTTTTATCGTCCTCATGTTCTTTTATTTCACACCCTGCTCTCAGTAATCTCGCTTGACCTCTTTATATGTTGTGATCACCATGGGCGTCCGCAGAAATTTTTCCAGGGGGGGGCAAAGTCAACATTTTGCTTATCCTTTTTCAGGTTGTTGGCGATGCAACGCAAATGGACGTAGACAAAAAAGAAAATGCCCATTGTTACGTCAACAATTGCATTCAGAGTTTTCCTTGCAAGAAAACTTTGCAGTGAGCAAATGTTTGTTTTAGCGAGCATGGATATTTTAAGACTGAGTTAGCAGAGTTCTGACTGAATTACAAACTTTGTGAATTTTTAAAAGAAGTGTAAAATTTTATGAAAATACGAACGAACTACACATTTAATTCAAATAGCTTCTTGTTTTCGTGCTTTTCCAATGTTTTGGAATGTTGCAAGTGCGCGAGATGCGATTTCACTGCGCAACAACGTCCTGGTGGTTCTGCGCATTTGTGCACCTTAGGGGAGGGCATTGCTTGGGGGGGAGCACTGTTGCAGAAAATGCGTTTTGTTTGCAGCAATGCTTCTTTTTCACTCATGCTTCTTTACACGTAGTATAAACCAGGGGTGGGCAAACTTGTTCAATGGAAGAGTCATTTGCAGAAATTAAAAAACACCAGCGAGCCGCAAAACCAGTTTGTTGTGTCAATAGAAATACGGTAAAGAATGCAAGTTTTACATTAAATGATGTACAGTAATTGTCAGTATGAAGTTTTTGTTTGATTTTCTAGTCCCCGGAAACCTGGTCAGTACGTTGTTAAAGCCGTGCAAATTAATCCTTCCAAGTGTTCGTTTTTCAGGGTTGCACGATGGTTTGATTTTACGAACTTCATTACAGAAAAAAGAATTCACAGCAATATGTTGTGCTTTACACAGAAATGAGTTACACACTGGTATTTTAAATTCTGGGTATTTGCTTTCCAGAACCTGTCGCCAGAAATTAAGTGTTTTTTCGACCCAGATTTTCTTGCATTTCGATCAGTTTTATTTCTACAGCAGGCAAGTTTGTAACAAACGGTTAGCGAACTGGGCAGCCATCACTGATACATTAACATTGAATGGATTTACAAGGAATGCAAAGCATGGTTTTAACTCATGGAAATGGTCAAATCTGGCTTGGAACTCCTCCAGTAGTCTTACAATTTATTTCAGTATTCTTTCTCTTTGCGGTCTGCAATTGCCTCTTCGCGAAACACCTTGGTTCTCATTCCGACATTGGGAAACTGACAGAAAATTTTTGACAATGTTTGTCTTTGAAAAATGTTAATTATCTTCTGGTAAGAAAATTAGCCTAACTTAGGGAAAGAAGAAAAAGTAGCTTAACTTGCGATTTAGGTTCGCTGTCGTTGTTATCAAATCTCATTGGTGACCAGCGTTCCCTCTAAGTTGCGCAAATGCGCAGAACAACCAGAGCATTTGCGCAGTGAAATCTCATTCTTGCGCACTTGCAACATTCCAAACTTGATACCGCCCTGTCGAAACGTTTCACTGGTTGCGTGTCTACATGGTAATGGTGGTGAAATTGCATGCGCACTGACACAAATATTTGCTCAATGTAAAATTTTCTTACAGGGAACACTGTTGGTGACTAGCTTCACAAACTTGTGTAAACATATTGATAAATGAAACAAACGTTAAATCTGAGGCAACAACTCTCTGTGAATTTGAGATATCACTATTCATCTAGAAGAGCGACACAAAATATGTCGGCGACCCACAATCCACTCACCATTGGTTTGAACCTGCTTGCCTTACCGCTATAAGCAGTCTCTGTCTCGCTGCATTACCTGCCAATATGTCTGCGTTCAATAGTTAACATGCGGCAAAACGCCTACCACCTACCTTGAAGTCCATCTTCGAAGATTTGTTTGCCATGTCATTGTTACGCAACAAAGGTCAATAACAACTCTCACCCGAGTTTCGCAACCTGCCTCTGCAGGCAAAGAAGCGGATTTAGTGAATTGCAAGCTCATAGCTGGATGTTAACAAAACAGTGAACCTGACTCTTGTGCAGTGTGAGTGTCATTTCGGCAAACAAACTGTCATTGCAAGAATTAACCCAAATAATCAGAACTAAATTGCTGATTTCACGTTTTCCAGAAATTTTTGCTTCTTAGTCCCAATTTCCAGGGGGGAAAGGCCCGTTCCCCCCCCCTGCGGACGCCGATGGTTATCACTACGTCATGCAATCACGCGCTTTCGCTGAATTCTAGTTTCTCGTCGCCATTCGCACTAATGAAGGCTTACAGTTAGTTGGCTGAAACGTTGATGTCGTTTTTAGATATACAACAGTTGAGCTAAAGGTTTTTGTTATTATTATCCTGTTGGCTGATTCTGCAACGTACAAAAGGTATTGGCCACATTTGTGGTCGACGATGATTTGAAACAAAATTTGGAAATGAGAAGTGAACTCGTTTTCCCTGTTAATAATTTTCATCACAGACAAATGACATTTACTTTTGCAATATGTGGTACAGGAAAGCAAAAATAATTGTAAACGTGACTTTTGACTTGTTGAAACTTTCCCTCTGAATAGTTCTACCTAATGTTCTTTCTACAGTGCACCTGCGAAACCTTAAAGACAAAACAAAGTAGCATTTTTTTCCTCAAAGTTGCAGCAAGAAGTGGATCTTAGAACCTATTTTTCTGAAACATTTACAAAAAATAAAACATTGTCGATGTTCATCAACTCACACCGTTTTGAAAACGTTTTGGAGTAACTGTTAATACCTTTTAACATGGTTTCCCTTTTGTACGTATGTTTCTCTTTATGCAGGAATTGTTCCTCGAATTATCCACATTCCAATTCCAATTAAAAGTGAATTGGAAATTGTTAAAATATTTGAAGATGCTCTGTTGGAACACGAAAAAATCAAGATTTGTATAATGGGTATGTGGTCAAATAGGTGTGGTTTAAACTTCACTTACGACATAATCTTCATATTGAATTGAAGTTTTCTTACCTACTGATTTTAACTGAATTAAGATTACTAGTGCAACACACAAAAGCCATTTATGCTTCTGCTACAATTTGATGTTTTCACTGATTTCATAACAAAATTGTAATAGTAAATACCAATAAAAACAATCATACTAATAATTTTAAAGTGGAAAATGATAATTTGAAAATATAGATGAGTGTGGAGTGAACTGAGGTTGATTTCAAAACGTAGTAGCACGCTGAGAATGTAACGAAAGGAGCTGCCACTGCGTTTGGTGCATCTTTGAGCCAATGTGAGGGCAAACCAGACACCGGAAACTAAAAATAAACAAACGCAGACACAAGCGTTTAAACCAATAAACGAGTATGGAGCACATTTACAAATCACACGGTTTTCTGAAGTTATATGAGGAATGGGTAGCTGTTTTTTTAATCTTAGATTGCTGGCGTTGAATTTGCGGCACATTTATGGTTGCAACCGTTTTTTTTTGCGAGAAATGTGTTTTTATATAAAACTTTGCGCTTCAGCTTTTCATGTTGATGTTGATGACTACAGTTTTATGTTCAAGGTCTGTTGATTTCGCTAAAACAAAATATCTATATCACCCATAAAATACTTTCTAATTTCTCTCAACAATGGCAACATAACACCCTCGTGCGAATGCCGCAGCTTCTGCAACGTGCGAATGCCGCAGCTTCTGCAACGCTCGGTAAAAATAAATTTCGTAAATAGTTTTTTTCAATGCAGTTTTTTCGCACAATTGGTTTGTAGGCAATATTTGGTGAAACTATTCAAACCTGTCGGCTGATTTTCATTAGCTAGAACAAAAACATGAACATCTGCAGTTGTTTCTATCTATACTTCCCTTTAATATGTGGGCGTTGTAAGGACCGGGAATGACTGACATCTGGAACAATGTCTGTTTGTGAAAGGGGTATTTTTTGCTTAGCAATCAACACATAGTACATCAGCATACTCTGCTCTGGTAGATGCGGAATATTGGAAAAAGAATTCATTTGCGTTTTGCAGATCTTTGCGTTCTGTGTTTTTCTTTATTGGTGATTCAACCAACTTTGTCTTTGATCGCATTTTCCTTCACAAAAACTGCTTCAAAGCATTCATGCGTCTCTATCTGGCGTCGCTGCTGTTGACAGATCACATCACCAGTCAATCAGCTTTGGTGATGCCAATTGACAAGTTGATTGACGTTTGCAAGAAACGCAATGTGATGACTGTCGTTGATGGCGCGCATGCCCCTGGTCAGGTCAAGTTATCGCTGAGGGAGATGACAGCTGATTTTTACGTTGGTAAGTGTTGTGGATGTGATAACTGTGTTTTTTTATGGCAGATGAAAAATTTGATAAACTTTAGAAAAACTGCTCTCTCTTGAAATCTACAGCAGATGTCCACGTGTGTTACTCCACGTGTGTTGTGTGTTGAAGGGTTTTGTGTGTTGAAGTAAAGTAGATGTACACGTGCGTTGCTCCTTTTGTGAAGTCGAAAATGTTTCCTGGCTCCTCCCGAACTTGTGGAGGTTCTTGGCGCAGGACATCTTCGTGGCAACAAATACGAGTTTGATATTACAATTTGACGTTTGCTATTTTTTCACGCACGCTGATGCAGGGCTTCAATGCAAAGTTCTGTAGCGAACTAACTATTCGATTTTCAGGGAACTTGTACAAGTGGGCATATGCCCCGCGCTCCAGCGGCATTTTGTGGATCGCGCCACGTCACAAAGGAAAAGTCATACCTTTGGTGACGTCAGCTTACTCCGGTTACACGATGCATCACCGGTTCAGTTACCTCGGCACACGTGACACTTCGAACCACTTCGCCATTCCTGACGCGCTTGATTTTTACCAAAGCATTGGTTTGGTGAGTTCTGAAGGTCACAGTAGGTTGCTTATCTCAGTGCGACTTTCCCCGTTTCAGGCGAAGCAAAGTTCTGCTTCACCCAATTTATTCCAGCGATTCTCAACGGGTGAGTCACGAGCTGGTCGCGGATGGCTTGTGAAAAATCAAAGAAATTAAAAAAACCTAAAATATGATCAGTTTGATGCTCATCTGACTTTGTTTTTGTTTTTTTCTTTCAAAATCTGATACGTGCAAAATGTGATACGATCTGATACGTGCTTTTCCCTGCCTCTGTGTTTTTTCTTTCGTTTTTCTTTCTTTAAAAAAAACAGAGGCAGTGAAAAGCACGTGTCAGATCCGCGCAGCATTGTCGTAGCCATGTCCTTGGTAAGCAACATTCGTTTGCCGGAAGTAAATTTGTGTGGAAAAGTGGTTCGCGACTTAATGGCCATGGGGGAGGTGCCACCCTGACTGGGTCCAGCTGAGAGCCCCTGGTATATTGGCCACATGTTTTGCAGAGCTGCTGTACAAAGCAAATTAAATGGTTGGTCTGAGCTTTGCGAAATCCATTGCATCGAATACTATGAAATCTACCCGTTTTAGTTGCTCGCATCGAGTATGCAATGGTTGCAGAAGTTCTTTCTGAATGGACAACTTTTCGCAAACGTTTCAGGAATCACTGCGAATGCACGCTGACGAATTGCTAACCTGGGCCCAGAAAACGTTGTCTGAAGCTCTGGGTACAAAAGCACTTCCTATTCCAAAGAACATGGAAGCACCTTTCATGAGAGTCGTTGGCTTGCCGGCATTGCCAGAAAATTACCAGTACGTTTTTCGTTGCTATTGCTAGTTCAGCATTTATAACTTTATTCAACTTGGTGTAAAGTAATGGACTTTTCAGAACGTAACATGAAAATTTAAACAACTCGCAAACAGCTTTTCCAATACGTTTATTTTGCGCTGCAATTACACTAACAAACCTTTATCTGAACAAACAAAGGGCGATCGATTCAAAATAAATTGTAAAAAAGATCACCATTGCTACTCGTTCAATAAAAAACGTTAAAGAAGCTCTTACCACTATTTTCGGACCGTTTGTGCGCAGATAAAAAAATCATCGAATGAATATTAGATTTTGAAAAAATACCGACACTAATCAAACCAACGTGGCTAATTATTGTGACTTATAGTAAGTGACAACCAGACAAGTTTCAGCTGCCACAGACCAGTTTGTTTGAAATAATCCCATGTAAAGCTTAAAGAAGCGTTGGTTGTTTAGATTTATTCAACCCTGTTTCATGTTTGATTTCGATTCCGATGAATTAGGCAAAAATTTGTTGATCAAGTTAATTATGTTATTTCATTAAAATCGTTAATAATTTTGTACTTTCGTTCAAATTCCCGTTTGTGCTTTTAACACAGTTTTGATTTTTGTTCACCAAAAGTAAAAAAGGATGCGTCGGCAGCACCATCGCAAAGCTCATTGTTACTGTTTTGTTTGGTCGTTTTTTCTGATGTAACAATTCGTCTGTCTAGTAGAGCTCCTTCAAATTATAATTTAGGAAAAAGTTCGTGACATTGTTTTGCTGCAATGTGTCTTGATTTCTTTATAACAATAGGTGCGCCCGAGAAACATTATTTCGAGCGGGAAGTATTAATAAGTGAAAGAAATTGTGAAATCGTTGCTACCGATTGTTTCATGCAGGTTTCAGCGGGGTTGACATCTAATAATTTTGCTGATAGTATTTCTTTCAAAGAGGCGGCTGTATATTTTATTGTATAAAGCAGTTTTTATGTTAGTGCTGCTGCAATGACACCCTTTCAGGATTCCATGCCATTGCTAAACTTTGTAAATAAAAAAGTTTTGAAGAGACCTTAACTTTCATTAACATGCGAAAGAATGCAGCACTTTATCTCAACGTTTGTGTTAAAGTTGAAAAGATAGACTGTGACGTTGACAATGAACGTACGTGGCTTGAGATGAAGCTTGGCATGTAAGCCCGAAAGCGCCTTTGCAAGCAATGACTACCGATCTTTCTGCAATGTCATATGTTGTCCTACCCTACATTACAAGTTAAAACATGCACAGTACTACTGCCCATTATAACAGTTCTTTTTTGCATTATTTATCTAACTTAGAAAGGTTGTTCATGGAGCGCAGGTCAGTAAATCCAAGTGTTGGTAAGAAATAAAATTATTCGGGGATATGTAAAACTGAGAAACTATATAACTGTTATAATGTGTTACAAAATTTTTCAGTTGAAACTGTGTTTAATCCAGTTTTTATGTTGTTTTTCCAGAAAAATGACCGGCGATGAGTTAATGGTTCATTTCGCACAGAAGTACAACGTGGAGGTCGCGTTCTTTCACTACAACGCCCACTGGTGGCTTCGCATCTGCGCAAATATTTACAACAGGAGAGAAGACTATTTGAAACTGAAGGACGCGTTGCAGGACATGTTTTCGAAATAGACCGCGAATCTACAAACGAAAAGAAAAAAGCTTGTCACAGAAGAGAAGTGCGACAGAGATCCTGGCGAAAACTAGTGTTTCGTTGCAACCGCACGTGTTTGTACAAGCGCCCAATCCTAGAATAATTCCGTGTCGGGCAAATACAAATAAATCGTTATTGTTAGGGCTGCGTATGACATTGAAATACACTTTTAAACGAAGTACAGTTGACGCAGTAAAAATATTTTCACCATTTCAAACTGATTGAAAGATGCAACAGATTTTGATCTTTGATAGTTCGCAAATCATGTATTTGAGCAAGGTAAATTAAGTAAGTTTAGAAGAAAACTCACTGTCGTCGACCAGACTTTATAAATCTAACCTGATAAAGATATTTTTTGCCTGAAAAAGTTTGTAGCTGAGTTTTATGCTCACAGTCGCAATGACAGTTGCGCAGTAAACTGTTGCGCAGGTTGCAAAGAAATATTGTCAGGTAACAACTATATTTCCACGACGCGTAAGGAACTTTTCAAACCAGGCAGGCATGTTGGGTGCTCCATGTCGTGATGTAACAATAGCGTGAGGTCAGTAGCCAAAAACGACATGTAATGAGCTGTTTCAAAGTGTGGGGATGTTTATCACGGCGTTTACGTTCCTTGTGTGTCAAGCGAGGACCAGCTTGAATGTTGTAAGTCAACTAGTAAAGAGATTCATTCAGGTTAGGTTAGGCTTAAAGGGGTGGGACACTGACAAGTTGTCTCATCAAGCGTCCTTCGACATGGAGGCAGTGGCGTAACTGATGGGGGGCAAGGGAGCGAGCCGCCCCCCCCCTGGCAAGCTAAATGTAAAAATTGGGGCCCTTTTAATTGACATTTTGATACTTAGTATTCTTTAATCTGTTTTTGTCGGGGTGTTTTCGTTTTTTTTATCTAGTATGGACATCCACGACATCCAGAGATTCACTATCATTTTTTAACTTTTTTTCTGAGTTTTGGCTAGTGGGCCCCTTAAGCTAAGCTTTGCCCCCCTGGCTCAAACCTCTAGTTACGCCACTGAATGGAGGAAATTTTCTTCTCATCCTTTTGAGTTGACGGCTGAATTGTAGTTTAAGTGTGGAGCTTCGTGATGGAGCTACAAATTGGAATGGGGTGAATTCTGCTCGACGATCAACGCAATTAATTGTGCAAAGAGGGGTGGTTCGCAACCGATATCACAAAAAACACAAACGTTGCACTACTAATTCTAAATTCTAAGAGCTTGTGTATAATGACAGATTTGTCAAAATTTTTTCGGGGCGTAAATGCTGGATGTATGAGGAAGCACTGTAATATCGCAAAGTAGACATTTGGTACAAATTCGACTTGAGACGAAATACAAATCTAGCAAGGGAAAACCGCAACCACATAAATAAAAGCGTTTCTGGAATACCTTGGTGAATTGATAAATGCCTGTACAAGATTTGGTAAGGAATAAAGGTACAATTCTGCAGCTTTCCCTGACTGTCACTTGCTTCAGCAAATACACAAAGGAAAGGAAGTAACACCAACGTAGATTGAGATAAGCTGTTTTAAAAAATTGTTTTTTGAGCTCGAAATGATTTATCTAAAATTTTTCCGGACAAATTTTCAAAAGAAGTATTAAGCCAAAATCAATAAAATTTCAAATTAATTTTGGGAAGTAGTGAATTTGATTTCTTTATGTGTTCTGAAGCACATTCGTGAGCTGTGCTTAAGTTATGATGGCCAAGCATATAGAAGTGCGAATGTTTTACAGAAAGGTTTTGCTTGAAGAGTTTTTCTCAAATCATTGCCAACACGTCTCATTATTTGCCTATAAGGTTCGTGTGGAAAACTGTAATTGACAGAGCAACAACAGTCTGTAAGCCAAGAATATCACTTGTTAAAATAAAAAAAACAACTCTTCTTTCCCATGCTTATGCTTAAACTGTCCTTCATTTAATTTTCCATACACCTCTGTTTTCGTCTGTTTACACCTGCTTGTAGCGTTATGTTATAAGACGTGCCGCAAAAAGTCAGGGACGGAATTTTGTTTAACAATGCATGGTGCAACTTCTCATGCATTTCAGACTTTTGACTTCAAAGAGTTTTATTGCCTAACTGTGAACCAGCAATAAAAAGTTTTTTTCGAACATTTTGCTGTATCTCGCATTTATGAAGTCGGCGTAAGAAACAATGCCACCAGCAAGGACTAGTTTCAATTTTTATGTCTGTTTTCTTGGTACAAATTATAGATTTCAACAAATGTGAAGAGGTATCACATCAAGAAACCTAACCGAACGAAAAAATGCTTATTGAAGCAACAGAATAAACGGGATCAGTCAACCTCACTGCAAAGCTTCACTTCCATCCTACATAATAAAATCAGTCGTCACGCTGCACACTGTGGATTACGTTATGTTTAGTTTCCAGAAAGGGAAAAACATACTCGCTCTTTTGCCACCGAAACTGTGAGAAAACAGAGTATATGAACATATTTTATTGTACGATTGCCCTGGACAAAAAAAACTGCGTATGCGAATACGAATAACAATGGGAAATGCTGAAACTCTTGTTGTTTAGCTTCACTTAATTTGTGAACCACAATTTTATAGAACATTGTAGCAAATCCGAAAGACTTTAATGCTAGTCTTTCGATATGCACATGTAGCTAATGGTATGCACTTTTATATCATAAAGTGGGTTACGGTTCTCCTTCACGGGGCACGATTCTCGAGGCTTTTAAAACCATGTGTCAGATGTGACTGTAGAAACGGAGCGACCACCAAGGTGCGTAGCGAGGGAGGGCAAGGGGGCACAATCCCCCGGTGCCGAGTCACTGGGAGGGGCGAAATGTCCCAAAAACGTCGCAAGTATTTTCTTCAATATGGTGCTTTTGCTCCCAAGGGGCGCCAAACTTGTTTCTTGGCCCTGGCGCCATCTGACTCCGGCGCGCCCCTGCGACCACCAGAACGAGATGCAATGAAACTGCAGTGCTTCCTATTTATTAAAAAATGTACCATTTCACATCATAAGAAACTATCAAGATTTTCAGCAATCCCCATCACATGCAACCGATGGAGTAAGTACCATCATTCAATTTCAGCTCAACACAGAGGGTTTGCCGAAATCATCTCTGCGTAAACAATCACAATTTCTCAGATTGAGCGTCACCCATTTCCCAGAAATTCGTGCCCCCCTTCCGAGAATTCGTGACCCCAAAGCTAACTTGGAACAATTGAACTATACGCATAGCATTTTGTTTGTTTGGAGGCTGTTAGTTAACATTGCGTTGGTTTGATAACCAGTCAAATGCGGTGCGTGACATGTTGATAGTTTTACGTCACAACTTTTCTGCCGATAGCGGAAAGATTTTTTCCTTCTCTCCATTGCTCGCCTCTTTACTTCTCCCACTCTTTCCGCGCATTTTTTAGCTTCCTCTCCAACCAGTCCGAATCGCACCCTCACTTGCTCTCTTCTCGTTTCTTCTAAAATCGCTTGGCGTCGCATCAAAGCTAAATAATTTTCACAACGGTCCCCGCATCGAGGTGACACAATCACTGGAGCTGTGTGGGATGACGTGCACGACCTCAAGCGATCGGGTTCTGTGACGGTCGAGGCTGCAACCCTGTCATTGACACTTGCGTCTGCTGCTGGCTCCAAATTTTGCGCTTTCGCTTGCATTGTTCTTTCAGCTCGCTTTAGTTTCTTCTCCTTTTCGATCTTCATCTTTGTTCTTTTCGCTTTGATCTCAGTCGAGAGTTGATCAAACGTGGCGTTGATGAACACTTCCTTGCGAAAATTGGCTGATTTCACGGTTCGGAAACCGTTCTTTCCCAATCGAACGTTGTCTTCGCGCAACGCAGCTAAGCTCTGTTTGAGGACGATGGTCAGTCGCAGCAGCTCGCTGTGGCTCAGGTAGTCATAGTGGAGCATCGACTTCGGATGAAAATCAGTCATTTTGTAATTCTAGAATTGCGACAATTGCGGCAACAGATCACTTTGAAAACAAGTAGAAAACTTTTAAATTATTTATTGGGATTTGACACAAACCAATCAAGCGCCATATCCTGAAATGTTCTCAAAACATTTCGTAGCCTTAACTAAACCAAAAATTTCAATAATGACGGCTAAAGCTTATCCAGGTGCTGACATGCGAAGGAGGACGAGATGCAAGTTTACTGCAAGTACTCACAAGCCAACAGTTTTTCTTGCTACACGGAGACTGTGGGCGAATTAGCATGTAATGTTTTTAAAAACTTGCCCTGTACAAATGCCGCCGGTTTCAGCATACCGGACTACTGTTTGAGCTTAAAATGAACGTTGTACACCAACTGCAATAACGGTACTTTGAAACTTACACAATTTTCCCTCTTTTAGGATCTCTATTCCCTTCACAAAAATTCAAAAGAGAGGTTTTCTCCCAAAACATGCTTTATCAAAACATTTTTGTATCATTGATGTTATTCGTTTGCGTTAAACCAGGATATTGAGCGAATAGCGTTACTATGAAAATTTAATCATCGGTAGGTTTTTATGAATAAATTTATAATCTAACTGGCCGTCAAATGTATTTTTTCGGCCTGGTATTTCAACAAAGCTGTGCAAGCTTTTATTGCTATAACTGTTTATAATTTTGGCAAATGCACTTTGGCAGATAAAGGAGCATCTCGTCTGAAAATGTACTTTAGTCTATTGATCCATATCGTTGTAATTCTATTTTGGTAATTCACTTACTCTGTAAGACTCCTCTAAAGACAAACGTAGACCAGAGACCGTAGCCGGCACTCCGACCAGCTCACAATCTCTAAGATAATGTCAACTTATGTTTGTTAAACAATGATCACAGACACGTTTTTCTATGATTGGAATTCTGCTTTTGTTTAAAGACGTTCGACGAGAGGTCAGTCATATTTCACGAAAGTTATAAACAATTTTATCCAAAGTTTTGCAACTTGGAAACAATTGTATTGGCTTGTTTGAGATATAATCAACTGAAAAATTGTTCTACACAAGTTTGTTGCTGCATAACAAAATTCCTTCGTTTCAAATTTTCCGGTATCTCGGCGTGCGCGAATTTCCAGGTAAGCTTTACCTTGTGGTCCTTAAGTACATAAACTGTTTCATCAAAGTACATGCTTTTCTAAAAGATCTATCCTTCTTCAACTGGGGCTTCATCTAGCAACTCTATTCAAAACGAGTCATATGAGTTTAATGCTACAAAAAGAAGTGTGGGAACGCACCTAAAAACTAGCCAGTTTCAACTAGACATTTTCCATAAAAGTTTTCATTTCCCTCAACTCTTTTATCCCCTGCCATGGATGCAGTGCTAAAAAAGATTGTGGGAACGCACCCAATAGCTAGCCATTTTCAACAACACTTCAAACCCATTTTTAAATCAATATTTAATGAAGTTTTATCGCACTACAAATGAAACAAATCACTTTTATCGCACTACAAATGAAAACATAAAGAAAGTTTGGGAACGCCGATTCCACGCGTTCCCGCTCCACTACACTCCTGGTTGCAGGGACGTAGCGAGGGGGGCAAAATATCTCAGGCCGAATCACTATGGGGGCGCCGAGTCACTGCGTGGTCGCCGAAAAGTCCCAACAATGTCACAAGTGCTTTCTTCAATACAATAAATTTGCTTCTGAAAGACTTCAGGCTCGAACATGGGGGTGCCAAACTTGCTTCTTGTCCCGGGCGCCATCTAACCTCGTTACGCCCTGCCAGGTTGTAAAAACCTTTTTGACAACACGGCAACCATCAAAAAATACATGCAATGTCCCTTTTTCTGGTTTTTATTAATTTATATTTAAACAAAATTGACCATCCCTCTTCCTAAAGTACAGTTACAAGCACCTTTTATAAATCTTTGAACGTCCCTGAAGTTTTGCCGATTACAGTTGTTGCTTTGACCCTTTCAGTCCCATGTGCCCCACTTTTCTTGCAGAGCTTTGCAATCCTATAACTTGCCAGGCGATTGAGCTAGAGAACTGTTCAAACCATCTACGGATTCAGCAAGTCTTGAACTGCAGATAGAAAATTTTTTTTTCGTTTTGGGTTTGGGCTTTTCTGGGGGGAATGTCACAAGTAGGGGTGTTTTGCGTTATTTTGGCCATCTTTGCCTGGCCCTGGGCGCCGTCCCAATGGGCCAATTTTGGACTCAAAGCTTAGTTGAAAACTAGGTCAAACTCCGCGTCTATAGAGCCCTTGATTGACTTTCTAGCATATCGGGAGCTAAAATTATGGCTCATAAACCAAAGGTTTAGAAAAATTTTGCTCACTCAAAAGCCACTCTGGGGGGCATTCCACCCCAAGCAATACCTCGCCGTCAGATTGAGCTAGAGAGCTTTCCAAACCCTCTAAAGACTCGTGAAGGTATGTAGTTTGCAATAAAAAAAACGTTTCAGTTTAGGATGTCCGTTTTTTTTAATGCTTATATAATGACAGGATATTTATGTTATTTTTTGCTGATGTCAGCATTTTTTGCCGTACTACCTTTAAGACCCGCAGGAGGCATTTTAGTGGCAAAAATTTTTTTTTGAGTCTAGCTGTTTTTGGTTACATTTCGGGACTTTGAAGGGTCCGAATGGGTTTTTAGCGTTCCTGGTTCCAAAATTAGGGCCAAAAAAACTTAAAATTAATCATGGAAATCCTCCAAAAATATTGAGAAAAGCCCCTTACTAATTAGCTGTTTTTTGGCCTAACTTTTGAACCAGAAACGCTAGAAACTGAATCAAGGGCTCTAAAAACGCGTATTCTAGCCTAGAATCCAAACATACTGCAAGCCAAAATATTGGCGCGTGGGATCGGATTATGACGTCATATAATTAACCAAAAAACATGCCCCTGTCATGATCCCATTGGCCTGAAACCCCCCAACCAAATTTAAATAACTTTTTTTTCATTCTAAACTACACGACGCCACTAGTCATTACAAGGTTTGAACAGCTCTCTAGCTCAATCTGTTGCCGAGTTATGGCTGGCCGAAGTTTGCCCTGAAAGGGAAAATTTATGCCTTTTCTGAAACCTTTTGAATTTTGCCAAAAACTGTTTTTTTACTCATAATTTTGGCTGCAGATATGCTAGCAAGTCAATCAAGGGCTCTATAGACGCGGAGTTCGACCTAGTTCTCAACAAAACTTTACGTCAAAAGAATGGGTCAATGGGTTGGGGCCCAGGGCCGGCCAAAGGTGGCCAAAATTTCGAAAACATGCCCTCATTATGACGTCACCTCCAGAAAACCCTCACCGAAAACGAAAAACGTTTTTTTTTGATTTCAACTAGAAGACGTGCTGAATCCGTTGAGGGTTTGAACAGCTCCCTAGCTCAATTGCCTGGCGAGTTATAGGATTTCAAAACCCCGCAAGAAAAGTGGCGCTCACAGGACTGAAAGGGTTGCGTTCAAATTGCATTTTAATAAATTTTAATTTTCTTTTTTACATTTCATTTGCTTCGCATGCTGTTAATTATATTTTGTTTTTGGGTTGTGGTTTAAAAACTTGGTTCTTTCGTTTGCTTGGTGGTTTACTGAAAATTTCAAACATTGGGCAGATTTTTCCCTTTCGAGGGCCAACAAAGAGGAATTCCATCTAACCCTTATTATACACACCTGCGCAAGATCTGTTGAAAACTGACTTTTGCAAAAATCTCTGAATACGACAAGATAATCGACAAAACTAAGTTTCACACCGCGCGTGACTTAAGCTAATGCAAATACTTCTAAATCATATTTCTATGCTTTTCCATAAAACGATCCGATCTGCTGTGTTGTTAATTAATCTCACGGTACTTCTATCTAACCGTGCACTGCTTCTCCGTGTGCCGATCATCCACTGACTCGAACGAATTGCACACAGATCTCACCGAGCCATGCATTGCTTTCTTCTTTTACCACCTTGGAAATTAGTCTCGGCACGAAATAGTGCAGGTGATGATATCATGCAGCGCGGCCGTTGTTCAGTACGCAGTGCGTGACATCATCGACGATCGCAATGAAGCATCATCAGAATTTGTTACGCAAACTTTGAACGTTTGAAGAGCAGTTTAGTTTCTAACAAAATATTTGTAATTTTTAGCAATGTAATTTTTTTGTTATAACGTAAATAAACAAAATATTGTTAATTAAAAATTTTTGCAAACTACAGAGTTTCCATCTTGCTTAGATTATTTCGAATTTGCTTAGAAGCTATGGTATGTGTTTGACTAGCTCTGCTGTACACTTTGTTAGAGTTTTGAAACGGATGTTGAAACATGTTCCCAAGTGATTCCGACATTTGGAAAAAGTCTTTTTAACTTTTTTCAAGTTTAAATGATTTTTGAACGACGCCATTCACAATTATAAATCTTGAAAGAATCAGGAAACTGTCCAATAACTAAGCAATCAAATTGTTGGTGCAAACAAGTTATACTCTCAGCATGAGCGTCAGAAGGATGCTTTACAGGGGGGCATTAGCGGATTTTGCCAGAGGTTGCCATAAAGATTTTTCAATGGGGGCCACAAGTGGTGAAATATCATTTTTCTCTCTTGAAACTAAAAAAACAACCTTTAGTAAAATTTTTGTTGTACATGTAATAGAAAATTGTCAAATTTTAAAATCCAGGGGGTCCTGGCCCCCTTCCGAAGCCCATGACTCTCAGCAAACATCGAGCATCAGGCTACAGCAATTATGATTTAGCTTGCGTTATGAAGAGCAACATAATAACCAACAATTGGTTTTCAACCAAGAGGTCGGATTCAATTAGTTTCTTATTCGTTTTGCTATAACTCAACAACCGTGTAATTACAGTTTGCGGCATCGATTGGTTTTCATTCTTTTGTATTGTCAAAAAATTGTTGCATAGTCCATTAAAGCTTGATGGAAATGTGCCTTGGCTATATCTAGTTGTGAATCGAAAGTTTTCCAACGATTTTTCTCTTTGTCAAGCTCAAGTCACACACATTTGGTTATGCCATGTTCATTTGTAACGAGATTATACCGACTGAGTAACGACAAGCAGACGCAGATATTTCTACACGCCAAGTTTGATTTCTTGTTTCGTTTTGCATCATCCAAAAACTGTCGTGCAATAATGAACAATAAAAGTAACCAAAACCTTTTGATGTTGTGGATGGCATAATTTTTGCATTACTAAAGAAAATCGTTCATTCAAGAGAAAATGGGTTAACAATTGAACTTACCCAGCTTTTAAGATTTTAAAATGTCGTAGCCATCAAAACGTTGCTGAACAAAAACACGAAATCATATAGGACAGTGGTTTTCAACATTTTTTGTACCGCGATCCATTATAGCAACCCACGATCACCCAGCGACCCCTATCTACAACTCGAATAAAGCAAATGTAATACAGTAGTGTACACTAAATACCTACTCGCCAACCCTCCAAAAATGGTTCACGACTCCTCTGGGGAGCCACCCCCAAGTTGTAAACCACTGATATAGAAGAACGCTTGACACTTCCCAAAAAGGGCCTTTGACAAAAACGATCCCTTCCACAAAGAAAACGATGGTGTTAAAACATATTAGATAGCTTAGCTAATTATTTTCACAGACAGACCATCACCCAGCAGTGACGTAGCATGCGTAGGAGTTGCCTGCGGGTTTTAAATGTTATAGAGCTTTCACTGTAACTTGGAAAAATCTGTTGATTTAAGTAATCTGAAAACGTAAGACAGAAGCTATATGCTAGATTTATTTTATAAACGAGTAATTTAACAAGCGTGCTAGTTCGAAAATAGTTTTTTTAAAATCATATTCAAAGTATACTATCAACCAAAGCACTATTTGTTTCCAAAAAAGTAAGATGTGCAGACGATTCACTGACAATTGAACATCATCACGGAAACCAATCATCATGCGACACTCGCTGTAAAAATATCATGAAGCATCACGTGAAGCAATCATAATGAAAACATCACGTGATACTAGCCTGAGGGCGAGCGCACGTACAAACAGCTGGGTACAGAGCTGAACCAGAAACAAAGGTCGTTGGTTTTGTGAGTAGTATGCAGGATATTAGACTGGCGCTCAGTTTTATTCGGCGCAGTAGTAAACAAACTCTAACGAGCTGCCAGCTGGGTTCGCACTTCTATGGGTGACCTTTGATTCGCAGTTCCATTGCATTATTGGCCAGCATCGGTCTTTGTTTTGCAAAAGCTCTCCCAGCATATTTCTTTAAAACGTTTCTTTCAAACAGAGAAAACCCATTTGACATGGCCTTGATGAGCGAAGTCCTGTACATGATGCAGAAGAAGAGCAATTCATTTCCAGTATGCTGGTTTGCTCTTTAATCGATTTGCAAAATGATTCACGTCTGTAAGTATTGAGTCTACGATGATAAAGTGGAATCGATGCACTTTATTCTCTTTACGGTAAAAGGGTTTTTTCTATCAATGCTGCACGATGAAACACGTTTTCATCGGTTATTCTGTTAAAAACTTGTTTTTAAAAACTTACATTTATTCGAAATTCAACCAGTTTCAGTTCCAGATAAGCGCGCATTACAAGACTAGGGCTTCATTTAACATGCCATTGCATGAAATCGATTGTGCCTTTATGTAAATAAAAATTCGTCCCAATTTGTGCCTAAGCGTTAATACTAACCTAAATAGTTGACCGATTTTAGAATGATCTGCTATATTTTTCAGGTCCAAACGCCATCACCACATCAAGAGAAAGGTTTCAAAACTTTTCAAAGGTTACTGAAACTTGTCCATAAACGTTTGTCGTTACAGAGAAGCAGGTCCAAAATAAAGTGTATACGGAGAAAATAAAATCGTGCTAGTCTGCTATAGATGCACCCAACACCTTAATAAGATCGTAGCCAAAGGAAAGCTTCCGTAGCAGGTGTCCCTCCTTTCGTCTCTATATTTAGAAGTGCACGGGTGTCTACAAGTTGTGGATATCGGATTTTCACAAAACTTATGGAAAGTGTTGAAAGCTAATATCTCGCAACATGTTTGGCTTCAACTCCGGCACAAGGTATGCGGCACGTTATAAACGTTTACCTGTCCCTACGTCATCAACCTTTTACATAATATGAGCAAAGTGCAATTGATTTTGTGCGTCCAGTTTCGTAGTAAACTTGGAAATCCAGTGTTTATGGTTCTCTAAAGTAACTTTGTTTAAAAATATAAGCTGCAATATGTATTATTTCAGTGAGCTTATAAAATGTAAAATGCAGCGCTAGGTTTTGGTTTCATTTCGTTGATGCTCGAAAGCAGTAAAAGGAGAACCAGGCAACGTATTTAAGTGATTTCTACTGTTCGATGACGTAATCACGAACTTGAGAAATCAAGAAAGTTCATTGCACAGAAATACAGATTACACGAATGATTGACAAACTGCGACAGTGAAGTCTGCACTGATCTTCTGTTTTTCGCATAAACTAATCTGTAGTTGTTATTGAACCAACATTACCAACGAGGCAAATGTTTTTTGTGTTGTGGTACATTTTGACGTTTTTTGTTGTGCTACAATGTATTTCCAAGCTACGGACCAATGCTGGCCCGCGAAGCCATTTTGTCAGTAATGAAAAAATGAAAGTGAAAACTTTTTGATTTGCTAGAATGTAACACATCTCGAAACTATGACATGACGTAGGATGTCCGACCCTCGAATTGTTGTGTAATAGTTCATGTGGCCGTCGGACAAAAGAGTTTGGAGACTCCTTGCTACATTAAGTATTATTTTATGCTTTGCAGGTTGTTGCCTGATGAAGGTGCTTGCGACCGAAACTTACCTGGTACGTCCATACGTAGACTTGTCCTTGGACATGGGCGTCGGAAGGAGGGGGGTATAGGGGCCTTGGCCCCACCTTTATTTTCAAAAATTCATCAAAAAAGTTGTTTTCTTAGTTTCGAGTGGAAAAAACAAATTTCAACACTTTTGACCTCCCCCCAAGAAAAATTTTGGAAAAATCTTCTAGTGCTCCCCCTTCAAAAAATTCTTCCGAAGCCCGTGTCCTTGGCACCTTGGGAATGCTACTTCCATGGGTATCCCACGGGATTTGCCCATCACGTTGAAGTACCGTATCTGCTGCTCAAAGACAATATAAGACATGCACATGGTATGATACATTCGGTATTGCTAATTTCGTAGGAATCGCCTGGGATGGAGCAGCCACAAGTTGCCATGGGATATGACAAAATGCGTCCGATGCACAAGCCTGCCTATTTCGTAGTACAGTTCTGGTTGTAATAAATACATTTACAGTTCTGGTTGTAATAAATACATGTGATGTCCGTTTTTTTGATAAATTATGCAAATGTGCTTCCAGGGGAAATTTTTCGTTTACCATTTTTCCTTGGATTCGCAAAGGTTAAAAGCGCGGGCACAAATTATAAACCAATCTCGCCGAAGGGATACATAACGTACATGACCATTGCACTAGATGAAGATAAACAAACAGCAACTTCTAATTTTTTCCACTCAGTTTCTAATAAGCCAAGTCAGAGACAAATGTCGACATGTGTGAAACGTAACTCAACACGTTCTGAAAGCTGACCTTGTGCGAAATGCTATATCACAATTGCCAACACGATTCAAATTTTGATAATTTGCACGTTTAACTTCATTTGATGTCATGCTTTAGAGATTCGAGTGCTTCCAACAAGATCAATTAAGACTACTACCAAACCAGAAAGAGCAATAAGTGACGATTAATACCTAGTCATGCGGTAGAAAAAAGGGCACGTGATGAAAATGAAGACAAAATTGTAGACTGGTGATACACGCAACGGAAAACAAACGAATCACGTTGTATTTTGAAAAGAACATCATTTTTAAAAGTAAAAAACAATTCGATATTTTTCACTAACATTCGGAGTGTTCGTTGCAATTCACTTGAAATACTTCAAAAAGCTGGTAGTTAGCTTCAAAAGTCTGTCACGTCGGTGCCTTATAGGTGGCCGATTTTACAGCCGAATTCAAAAGCATACTGGAATAAAACAGATTTGTCGAATCGTATTTATAAGTATAATTTGTTTATATACCTGCTTATTTAGAGTTCCACATACACAAATTGCCTTGCGCTTACAAATGACCTCAATGTGGCATTCGTTGCAGTTCTCACAAGGGACATGTGTAAAACCACAGTCGCACTGTTTATAATTGCAGCTTGTTCCGAAAATGTTTGCTGAGATGAATGGATCGTAATATGAATTAAGAAATTTGAACCAAGAAATACAGTAAGATGACAAACTCAAAATGTTATCCTCTTCAACATTTCCGGCTATACATGGCCCTGTTTTTAAACCGCGTTGCACAAATCCCGTATTTAAAATAATGAATGCTACGTTGTGCAACGTGATGATATGTTTGCAATGTACAAACCGGTCAGGACTTGTCGCAATTCATCGATGTCATTTTCTTTCAAGTTGCTTCTAACAACAATAGGTAACCAGTCACTGATAACCTGCTTGTGTAAGCATTTCTCTTTCTTAACTTGTACGATGCACTTGATTGTTGTTTCCGAACCCTTTGCTAAAATGTATCTTAATCGATAGTTTCAGCGGAAGTAAATGTGGCAGAAACAAAGAAATAGCGTTCGACAGTGTGAAGCGTGTGCTTCTATGAAAAAAACAAGACATTTGTTTCGACTGCTGTTTGGTTGTTTTAGACTTCCTCTTGACAGCGAATTCATTGCTGGCCAATAATTTAAAAGCTGCAGGTGCTTTTCACGTGTCATGGTGGCTTCATTAACCATGCTTACAACAAAACACTCATCAGTCCAAGATGATAATTAAGCCACAAAAGCAGCCATCTGCAGAGTTACGCGCTCGGCTGGGCACCTTGCTGCGTGCAATGACGGCGTGCCAACATAATATCCAGCCGAGCTTAAAGTTTTGTCCTCTGCTGACAGTGGAACTGGATTGAGCGCTTATCACGCACAACATTTCCACGGTCAAGCCGTCCATAAGGCAACAAGCAGAAATAAATGAAAACTTTCAGAGAAACCTGATAACTTTCAGAGAAAGCAGGAACATTGCTTTTCATATCAGGTGTGTATTTTAGAGAAACTCAACGATTATAGAAAGTGTGCCGATTTGGAACAATCAGTTATCTGAGTAGAAACACCTTAAAACATGTTTGTTTTATATTGTCATATTCGGAAAAGCGCAACGACACTATTTCTACACTTACAAATTTACAAACGTGTGAGGGAAGCAATATGCTTTCAGGTTGCAATTATTTTGCAATAATACCAATCCTATTTGGCTTGTTAAGCCCTCGTATAAGATCAGACACTGCGTACAACACAACCACATTGACATTCATGACTCACGGATTTGCTGCAATAGTATTCAACAATGTTATATTTTTCATCACTTTGCAAATTTATGTTCTTATTAATGATGATTTTTAAAGTGCTGGATATTTATATCCAAAACGCAACCTGCATCTTTCAAAAGCAAAGTTTTTGTTTTGCATCAGGGACAGCATATTTTGGATTTAAAAAAGATCTGTGTTTTCGTCACCTACAAATCACTCTAAGTCCTCACAGCTTAAAAACTATGTACGCGATTGAAAAATAGGCGTTGTGTGCATTTGCTAAATCATACTAAAAATTATTGATATTTTTCTAACTATTAATTAATTTAAGAGAACAAAATTTTGAAAAGCCATTCCGAGCTAAAACAAAAACGTTCCGGTTCGAAAAATTGCTTTAGAATTTTATGAAATACGTCAGTGTGTAGCTGTTAGCTAAGACATTTTTCATGTATAATAGAACAAAATTTGTCATGTCAACTTTAGTTCGGACTTGCTGTTAAGATTGGTGGAAATATTTTCTCGTACGATCAGACTTCGTTCAGTTTAGACATCATTTAGCGACAGATTGCTTTTAACTATTATTGAAGAACACAAGCAAAAATCTGAGAAAAACAAGTCAGATGAAATAATAATTGTTCGAGGCGTAGTTGAAATGCCGGACAATGCGAGTAATAAAAGCAGAAAAAGTTTGATGAGCAGTTCACTTTCGCCGCCAAATATGTTATTTCAAGCCTTTTTACTGCAGACTATTTACCCCAATAATATGTAAAAGGCTTTTCTGCGTTCGCTACTAAAGTCAAGCTGGCTTTTGTTATCCAACGTGGATCCTCGACAGGACACCTGCCAACTCTCACGCACAGAGATGAAAACTATTGTGCGGATAGGTCTTTCTTCGCCAGCCTTTTATCAACGTTTGAAATGCACCTCACTCTCAGTATGCTCAATTGCTTTGTCTACCCTCAACAGCATCAGACTATTGCGGCACGTCCACTCCGTCGCGTTAAGCAACACGCAGTGCGCCGAGATACAATCGAGAACAATAAGTTCTATTTAATCCCATGCTGAAGCGAAACTCCGTGTAAACTATGATCGAGTTGGAAGCAGTAGCGGACACAGGCTAATTTGGTGGGGGGGATGCGATGTCGATTTGCAGTGAACCCAATACTTCACAGCACCGTAATGCGTAAATCAATCACTTTCGCATACGAGGTAACAAGTCTAAGGTTGGTTTAAGAAGAAGCTTGAGTGATAAAACTGGTCAAACTTTAACACTGCACCGCTACGGAACCAACAAGCAACGTGGCACATAACAACGATCTGACGTAGTCACTGACATCGGCTCAGGTACATCGAGGACTCGAGATAAAAAGTTCACGTGATGACATAATACTTATTCTCATTGTAGATTACATTTGTTACAGCACAATTACCGGTGACAGTAGCCAGCACAGAGCAGTAGCGCTGTTTAACTTGTATGTTGCAGCAAGCGAGAGTAGTCACTTGGATGCGGTTTAGATCAGTGCTCTTCAAATGGGGAACCCTATAGTTTTTATTTTTTGTTTGGAATAGTGTGCAACATCCATGGTAATTGTGTATAACATTTGTTATTGCAGGTAATTTTGATAAAATAATAACAAGATGCGGGTTGATTGTGTTTAGTTTGAAATCGAAATCAAGAGAAAGGAAAAAAAGAAACAATTCGTAATGAGTAAAAGCACGAAAAAACGAAAGCGAGAAAGCACGATTATTCATTGGCGTGCGCAGAAACTTTTCCAGGGGGGAGGGCAACGTCGGAATTTTGTTCATCATTTTCAAATTGCTGAGGATCAGTGTTCCCTCTAAAATAATTTTACACTGAGCAAATATTTTTTTTAATGAGCATGATATTTTAGGGCTGAGTAAGTGGAGTTTTCAATTAATCATAAACTTTGTGAATTGTATAATAAATATACAATCTTATCAAAACACGAACAAAATACACATTTCATTCAAATAGCTCCTTGTTTTCGAGGTAGTTTCCCATGTTTTGGAATGTTGCAAGTGCGCGAAAATGAGATTTCATTGCGCAACAGTTCTGGTGGTCCTGAGTATTTGCGCACCTTATAGGGAACATTTCTGACGATGCAATGCAAATGGACGTTCACAAAACGCTTTATCCTTTCTACACTACAAAGAAAATGCCCCATGTTATGGTAACAATCACAAAAAAACGCTTCGTTGTCAGCAATATCCAGGTATATTAGGATTACGACAATTTACGCAGTACGCTATCTGCAGATTTTCAACGCAGGGCATTTCTTTTCAAGTAAGCATTGCCATGATCGGTAAAGAAAGAGGCATTGGATTGCCATGGTTTTCAACGAAACCACAAATTATGACTTTATTTTACTTAGCAAACAGGCCGCACCCAGATGATATATTCAACTGAACATGTTTTTGAAAATTTCGAGGGGGAATCGCCCGGTTGCTCTCCCCTGATTGCGGGTTCAACTAGCAAGACACGTCAATATCACTTAGAACAGTGGTTCTCAAATTTTCATGAGCCGTGGCGCCCTTCAAAAGACTCTCAACACTTGTGGCCCCCTGCTATTCAATCAAAGTACCTGGTTTTGGCCTCTGCCTCTGCTCGTGGCCCCTGCTCGGCCTCTGCATGTGCCCCCAGAGAAGAGCTTCCGTGGCTCCCAAGGGGGGGACGAGGGAACCGTTTGAGAAATCCTAACTTAGAAACAAGAGCTGCAAATGTCTGGGATCTCGTCCAAAGCGATCAATACAACCTTGCTACACCTAAAACTAGACAATTAAGTAGACTTGTATATTGACACGACTACGGACAAACTTACCACAATTGCTATAGACCACTACGCAGGTTTTGCAAAATTGACCAGATGAATTATGAAAACTCGCCTCAGCAAATATAGCTTCGCACTCAGTGTTCACTCAGATGTCAGAACTAAACCTTAACGATTAAGACGTATTCCCACAAGCCTGATAGATGCATTCTACTGTAACAAGCCACGTAATTTTATACTGCATGAAAAGAATCCTGCACAAGTGTAGTTTGACACTCAAGCACGTTGGTCACACTCCCCTAACAATGGATTTTTCAAACGTATGGAAGTATTGCTATGGAGTCACTCATGCTTCTTTTTACAAAGTATAAACGTGCGTGGCCTACCGCTATCAGCATGTCACTGTCTCGCTGCATTACTTGCCAAGATGTCTGCGTTCAACAGTTTCATGCAACAAAACGCCTGCCACCGTAATACAAAGTGAACCTTTGCAGACTTGTTACTATGTTATTGTTACGCAATAAAGACCAACAGTAGAATAATCCGCTCGGGACTTTCGCAACCCGCCTCTGCAGGCAAAGGAGGGGACATGAGTGAGCTGCAAGCTCATCGCTACATGACACTACAGCTATGAACCTGACTCTTGTGCAGTGTGAGTTTCATACCGGCAAAAAACTGTCATTGCAAGAATCAAATCAATTAATCGGAATTAAGATGCCGACTTCAGGTTTT
>JGI24158J21664_10000496_pt1 | contig 36440 bp, 17 predicted proteins | sample Ectturendosymbi3_FD_21664 | JGI IMG/M metagenome (IMG submission 21664) | reverse complement strand
ACAGCTCAAAACATTGAATTATATATATCTTGAGTATTTAGGAAGCTGTTGGAAGCTGTAAAAAAAAGTTGCAAAAGTTGCAAAAACTTGCCCTATTTATCACATATATATTATAAAAAGATTGTCCAGAAAAGATGGCAAGTAAAATTTTTTAGACAGCTAATTTTTGGTATGTACTTTTTGTCATATATGGGATGAAAATTAAAGTCTGCAAAAGTGGGAAAGTGGTCAGAGATATTATAAAGTGCAATTCCAGTGGAGGTGATATCATCAATGATATTGTATATATATGATCAAATAGGGATGGGTGAGCGATAGACGAAAATCTGGTGAGTTTGTGTACTGTATAAGAGGCATGCAGCCACAACTCAATATATGGTTAACATAACCAGAAATGTGTGTGCCAATTTGGTATTTCAATAAATGTATATTTATGTCATCAGCAATAATGTAATTAATGTTTTCAGAGTCCATTATTTCAAGTAGATTAGTGAATGCAAGCTAAAACGCTTGTACATAAGAAGAAATGTGTCTGTAGATCACGACAAAAACACATTTTTTTGCAACTAACATTATTTGACTTCAATCAAAAGACTTTTACATCCATCTGTAAGTAATTCTAAGCCTTGTTTCACAATGAACTGTATCTTTATGTTTATACACAGTCCAATACCTCTAGCATTGGTTAAGGAATCAAAATGAACAAAGTTGTAGTTGGGAATTGTATATTTGTACAACGCTTTGGTTTCAATTTGGTTTCAGATATTTCTATAAAATCAGGTGAGATATTACACAATGTAAAGAAAGCGTCAATTCTGTGCTTATTTTTGTCTAGATGACGCACATTAAAATGAAATTGAAAAAGATTTTTAGGAGGTATACCATTGGCAGAGTCAACTTCAGAATTAAGTGGTTGGATCGTCACTATGTTGTCATTATGAATGTAAGGTTCAGCAAGTGAAAAGGAAGTTTCATGAAATGTCGTAGGAGTGATTTTTTAGTCGAAAGAAACACATCAAAAATTCAATATTAGAAATTTCACTAAAAAACTTACATGATTACAGAGTAAGCGCATCGCAAAGTTGTCATAAGTCATGTAAAAGCAACTAGAATGAGTCCAGTTTTTACAAATTGTTCACATCATTTTTCGGCCAGTGTGTAACTTGCAAACTGCACATTGATCATTTACAGCCACTTGGGTGTGATGGTAAAGTAAATGATGTCATGAGACTACCATTTATTAAAAGTGGAAATGCCAAGAGCAAACACAACAGTAACTCACCACTACAGTTTAGCCTCATGAGGCTTGATTCACAACACATATTACTTGGTGAGATGTAGGTCGTCTTCTTTTTGAATTGTAATGAATGCACACTTTTCATATTTGGAGATGTATCCGCCCATTGTTAGTCCACAAATATTTCCAACGTCATTCTTTCCTTTTTCTGTTTGCCAGAACAAGAGAGCGTTTGTGCGACTAGTATGGTTTTCATTGAAAAAAACTGCAAGCCAACACAGAATGAGGCTAATCGATTACTGCACTGGTTGGTTTTGAATAGAACATTAAAAAACAACATATTTCAGAAAGCTTCTATTCCAACTACAAGTTTTCAAATTCTACCTTCGTTTCATGAAGGTCTGCTAGTTTACTTTGGACATATCTATCGATTTTCGTGAAGCGATTTGCATTGAATCACCAATTTTAAGCACGTTTTGGGCAACGAGCGTTGCTAGTTTATGCTACAAGCGTCGGCCGCCATTTCCATAAGAGTTGGTACATTTTGTCCACTTCTTTATTAGTTATAAGTGGTATAGGCCTATGGCTTGCATAAAAGCTTCCCTGCGAATGCGCTGATGATGAGAAAATTTCGAGGTAACCGTGAGACTTGACAAAATATTTGCATTTTGCATGATTTGTTCAAGGATATGATAAGTACACAGCGTAGCTCACGAAAGGGGCTGAAAAGCTTTTGTCGAAGATAAGAATGAAGTTTTAAATGTTGCTGATCAATTTTCTCGCGTTCTTGACTGAACTACGCATAAAACTTTTCGTTGTATGAATCCTATTCAAAACTTTTATGTTTATTTCAGACAAATGAACTTATGGTCTTCTGTTACTACGATAAAAACAAAATGGACGTTGGGTTAACCGTAGTTCGTTGTCCAAGCAGTAAAGCAGAAAACTAAACAGATGCAGAGCGATTTGGAGCCCAAACTTTGGTCAATGGGCAACTACGTTGGATTAACGCAACAGTCATCACATTTCACTGAACATTCTGAAGTCAGTTTGATATAAAAAGTCCATTGTTTAGTTGGTTAGGCTAAATAACATCCCAGAAAAAAACTACCAGAGAGGTAAATCTATTTTCGTTAGCTTTCTTTAACTAAACACTTATTTCATAGTTCTCTATTTAGTGTTGAATAAAATGTAACAAATGCTTTTTGGATGTAAATGAGTTTGAACAGCACATTAAAAGCAATGAAAATATTTTTAACATAAATTATGGTCAAAAGATTTGCTTGCAAGTAGTCAGACTTCTTCCTGTACACTTTGCGTGTCACGTCAAAAATCTGAAAAATGTTTGTTTGGTTAGTTGATTGATAAGCATTTTATCTGTCGAATTTTTGCGGTCATCGTGGCATTACAACTTCTGGGAAAGCACTACCTCATTCTACCGCCCATTTAATTGTCGAGCAGCATGCTGCAGAAAACGCTGAAGAACCATGGTAGTTTTTTTGCCAAAGGCATTTTCACGGCGTTTGTCTCTGATCACACAATTAAATTTACAGAATATAAAAACTCCACAAACACGATGAACGAAGCGAAGTAACAAACAGCAAAATGAACAGACCTTTTGTTGCAATCTGTGGGCTGAGAAGTAACTGGCAACTTGTCTACCCTCTATATGATAACTTCATTTCGGTGGCCTACCATTGATAAACAACCATTCAGCTTTAAGAAGCTGGCAGAACTAACTGCACTTTACTAAGCTTAAGCGTATTTCCTATTTACATGGGTTTGCTTCCTGCAAATGAACATATCCTCGACTTAGAAGCTTTTGTTTCTAAATCGCTTTTTAAAAACAGCAAACGTGAACAGTTTTGCAAAATACTGCTTCACAGTGAGGGCCAAATTTTTTAGTAATTACAGTTGGTTAATCTGCAATCTACACAATAGCTTCAGCTATCTGAGCTTGGATACACTTATGCTTGAAAGCAAGAATACCGTAGAGCAAACAAAATTGTTTTTCGCTCACTTTTATAAGAAATCCTTAACGTGCTTTCAGTCAGTTAAATTTATATTTGTGATTTCCAAACTTTGCAAAATGTGTGAAAAAACTTTGGTTGAACCCCTATAAAAACCACAAAACAAATTAACGAATTTCACAAATTTTTCAAAAGCATTTAAAATCATGGGATACTTCTGACAGACTTCATCATTTTAATTTGCAATAATCTAATGTCTTGAGAAATTTTTGCTAAAGGATCATACAAGTCAAAATCAATTAGTAAAACTTGTGTATTCCATGTGCTTCAAATGGAGATAAGAATTTAACAAAAATCCAACATTCACCACCTTTAACAAGTTTTTTGCTTCATACAACAGAGGATAAACATCGACAAACTGAGATGTTTTCAAGGATGAAAGGTTTTAAAACTTAGTTGTTAGATTTTTTTTAATTTTTGAAAGTAGAATGCAGGATATCTCATAAGCATGGAACAGCCTGCTTATAACCAATATCAATACTCAACAATGTTATGAATCACAAGATGACAATATGACATACTTATAATATTTGTGTCTTACTGCATAAACATGTGATTGCTTAAGTTCCATGCAGACTGTTAAGTAATAAACTTTCACTTTTAGTGTTATAATACTGATGCCTTAAGTGATAAGCTGCAAGGAACTGGTGTAACAGCTTTGTGTTTGTGTTGTTTTACAGTTTGCAACTGGCTAAGGGTTTTCACAGACTTTTTGAAACATATCCAATCAGTTTTCATGTGACATGAGCAAGAAACAACATACAGCTTTCGATGAGATAAGTTATTTTCATAGAAGAAGCATCAGATTAATCAACTGTATTGCTTTTGCTGGCACGCATTGATTATCCAGTTAATTAAAGTTAGTTGCAGCCTTTTTCAGCTGCCATCATTGCAGATTAATTTAAAAATTTGGCATTAAAATTCAGCTGCCATCATTGCAGATTAATTTAAAAATTTGGCATCAAAATTAAAACTTGAGACTGATTTCAACAATGTTTCATTGGAAAACTGACCTTGAGATAAAATATTTTGAAACATCGTATTACCCAATCTCCGCAAGAATTAGGACAATGATTTTTTAAAGTAATGCAATTTGTAAATTGCCAAAAAAGCAGTTATGGTGCATTTTCCCAACTGAAAGGCACACACTTATTGTCATTATTTAAACATGCAGGGGATATGAAGCTTCAGAATTTGTTGACTTCAGAAGGTAAACAACACCCAGATCCCTGAAAAACGTTTGATAACATTACTGATGTTTGTATGAAAGTAAATGCTGAGTAAGTTTCAGCAAAAAGTTATGCAAAACTATCCCATCATTAAAACGTGTGCATTTGACCAAAATGTGATTATAGAAACATTCAAAGCACCGTCAAAAATAGTTGAACTGATTGCTCAGTTACCTTATAATCTTGAGGTTTCAATGTTGGTGTTTTGGATGCCTTTGGTGTGAGTCATACACTTTGGTAACAGAAAAATACATCTGCTGNTAAATGTGTTTACTACTAACAGTGATCTCCATTCTTCCATATGGCTTTTGAGATAAAACTCAAAACGTCGAAAATTTCAAAGGGGAGGATTGTTAGTTTGTGAGTTTTCTTAAAATTCAAACCGAGTGGTAATCACTAAAAATATAAAGTTTGTGAAAACTTGCAAACAAACATTTACAAAGAATGATGTTCATAAAAAACAAATGTAGTTTTTGTTCATAAAGGTCAAGGACTGTAAAATAGGAATCAAGTAAACAATAATCCTCAAAAATCTTTCATTACCTTCAAAAGTTGAAAGGACTGATTGTTTTTCCGCTCAATGATGGTATGCTATACAAGGTATGGGAAATGAACTGAATCTTTTTGTCACTTCTTCAAACAAAATGGCAGAGGCACGTTTGGTGTATTCTAATTAACAACAGAAAATTCATCAGAAGTTTCAGTTTAAATTTGATTTACATCGTCTACCCAACTTTAACATCAGATTTTCTTGCGAAAATAAGTTTCGAAGAAATGAACTTAAATAAAGTAGAAGGAAGAAATTAACATTCTTTTAAACTTTTTTTGACAATGCCCATCATTTTCGGTCGTGCAAGCAATTCATCCTGACATTGCTATGCCGAAGTTATAGTCAAACCATTTGAAGAAGAAGACATACACTCACTTGTCCAGTTTTAAAAAAAATAAGTAACAAAAACACCACGCAGTTTACGGAATGCCAGACACAACAGGTTGAGGTATCAGGAAAATCTATTTAATATTGTTTGAGTCAAAATGCAGTCAAACGTCATTTAGTATTATTGATTCTCACAGTAATGGCTCAAATAAATTAACCACTGTTGCCAAAAGTTGTGGATAAGCTTTGCAATAAGATTTCTTGGACAAAATGTACGTTTTGCGAAGAACATTTCTCATTTAAAAATGATACGAAAAGCTCTTGTGCTTGTACACATCTAAGGTTTTGGTAAATCTAAGAATTATAGAAAACACTTTGCTTCAACTTAGCAACTTTGTAACAGTTTGCGGATAATCGGAGCCAAAAAGTATAATGAAGGTTGATATTGCAACTTACAACTAGGGCTGGGTTCAAGTAAAAAAACTTTATTGTTTAAGTAATTTATGATAGATTACTTGAGTATCTGAAGTAACTCAAGCAAATAAGCAAAATTGACGTTTGGACTTAGAAACATTCAAGCACATCAAAATCATTGCAATTTTAAACACAGTAATGGGCAGTTCAGACAAAATTCGCACCTCTTGGCCAGAATATATTAGTATTTAATGCAATGAGGTTCTAGCTCCAAATCGTAATCAAGATGATAATCAACAATTGTGACTCACAAAACGCTCAACACAGGTAAGAAATCTATTTCGCCTCAATGGCTTATTTTATGTGATTATGCATGCCATGTATGATATTGCGTTTACAGCAACACGTGGCTTCTAAAATCTTAACTTAGTGATAAGCAAATTGCTTGAAATATCAACGAAGGGCAAAATTACTTAAGTAATAAGTAAAGGTTTTCAAGTAAGTAATTACTTACTTGAACCCAGCCCTACTTACAATCAAGTGCACAGACCTTTCTTCATCAGTGGTTTTAAAGTGTATACCGGCTATTGCAACTAAGTTACAACAACTAAGCGACATATAAGGCTAACCGCCCACTCTAAATCGGACAACATGAAGCCTAACCAGTATAAATTAATGGTTTTGTTAACATTGAGATCTCAAAAGGTTGATATTGTAGCATCTGCAAGTTTTCTAAATTCATGAATTGTGGATATGTTCGCAATCTACCTGTCATGGCAAAGCACTGATTACTTTGTATTAGGAGCATGGCAAATTCGCAGGAATCCACGATAGTTTGAACTGCAAAGGCAAAACTATCGGAAATTTTTTTGCATCCATTAGCATTTTTGGAAGTTATTATTGTCCTACTTGATTATGTTTATATAAATCAAGAGGAAAGAAGAAAAGGAATTGTATGTTCAAAACCTTGATTTGCAGCGTTTGCAGCCTCTCAAAGAGAGCTCCATAGCTATCAAAACGTTGATATGTTTTTATAACGTTTCAGGCTTAGTCTATTCCTGTTGAGCGTTTTTATATCACAGGTTGTGGGTTTCATGCTAAAAAAACTGTGTTAGAACCTAATTGATTGCGTGTGTGTCAGACATTCTGACTCAATAGCAAACAATATAGAAGTAGCCTAAATTAACCGTTTACTGGCAAATCTATTAGCAGTCTTGCGTTACATTTCTGCCAGCGGTTTTCCTTGCCTCGAAGAGCTGCATGTCATCCTTTGTGCACGACTGACGACAATTTCAACCAAAGCACATTCGTCGAACTCGTGGTTGATACTCACAACAGGGTATAATATCGACCAAAAGCGTTGTTTACCGCAAGTTCTTTGGAAGGTACTTTCTCGAAACTTATTAGAGTAACAGAGCCTTTGTTAAGCTAATTGTTAAAACTGTCAGCGACCATTGACAGCTCTATGTTTGCTGTAAGCTTTCGAGGAATCAGCCGAATGGGCTCCGCTTTCATCTTTTTGCGATGATTCAAACTTGAACATATCTGTATTCAAGTAACTAGTTTCTACGCAGGTGAAGGGTTGAATCAATCAGCAAATTTTTATGTTTACTTTAAACCTCGATACTGCGTTTATAGCATTATGGAAATATTTTGAACAGAAAACGAATGTGACTCAACGCAAAATGCTGTAGCATCCACAAGAGAAGCGAACCATAGTACTTCAGCTGGGTGCTATCATTGTTTATTTCTTTTGCTTCAACACTTTGTACCAAAATCACTGTACCTTGGTCTGAAAGAAACTGTTATTACATACGATACATGTGAACTGAGTACATATGATTTTCATCAAATGTATACTTTGGACATGCATAGATTTTGGGAAACAATGATTTAATTTCCAGTTTCGTTACTATGCAACAAAAGCGTGCAGGTAAACCTAAACAAGTTTTCACGTATAACCCTTTGATAAGGCAGCTTCCTAACGGTACCTGAGATTGAGTGGGCTGCAAATTAAACACAATCATGTGGTTAACTTTATTCCGGGTTGAAAGCAACATTTTATAATAATTGCAATGCTGAAAGTAACGGTTTTCCCAAAAAAGAATGACATTTATTGCCCACAAACGCACGCGCAGATCTCATTCCCTGCAAAGGAACATCTGATTTCAGAACTACATGCTTACAGAAAAGGACACTTTTTCTAAAACATGGCTTGCTGGATATGCAAGGTAGCCTCTCTGCCTTCCACACGAAAAACTACAACCATTAGCAATGTTATCTGTTGGGTAGGTTTCCAAACCGCTTGCGCTATGGCGATAGTTTGCAGTGCACCAGGAAATGGCTTGCTGAGCCGTTTGTTTGGGAAAACCAGTGACTTAATCGAAACTGGCAATTAGTTTCGATACACTGCTGTTACACAAACAAGTTTAAGATTAGACCAGCAAAACAATTTTATAGTTTCATTTGGCTACTTACTGCAGCACAGGCATGTCCGGAATGAATTTGCCAAACATTAATTCAAGTTCCATCGTTTATAGCCACAGTATATAAATCGCTTGCAGGTGGCCAAAAGTAATACAGCAGCTGCCAAAGCTAATGTATCGGTAAAATTAAACAATAAACTTGGTTCTTCAGCAAAAAGCGATGTTTTATTATGGATAATTGGTTGTTTATGCCTTCATTGTGGACTAAAAAATAAAAAAATTTTTGACATTTATTCGTGATAAAGTGGCATATAGCAGAGATGGCCAAGGCGTATGTAACCACTTCAGACAACAAGGCACACAAAGTCATATTCAGATTAAAGCTCTATTGCCTTCAACAACAAAGGTCGGCTTTGAGTCGACTGCTGTTATAGTATTTGCGGAAACAGACAAAACTTCAGAAAAAGAAGGTATATGAAAATAAAAAAACATTATGGGAAAGCTTTGTTGCTAAAAGCTAATCGATGAAAAAATCAACTGCATACCGTAGGCTATTCGTATTCCTTCCAACATTTCATCTACTTTACAGTATATCGCTTGGTTTTCATCACATCCGCGGATAGAATTTGTATTATTAACTCAGGGTTTTTAAATGTGTTTTAGGGACCCGAATCGGGTCCCTAGAATTGAAAATTGGGTCCCTAGAATCAGAGAAAATCGGGTTCCTAGAATCAGAGAAATCGGGTCCCTACGTGTCCTTATCACGTACCTACCATTTTCCTTAAAAAAACTCTGATTAACTCCATTGATATTTTAGTGTACTGTTACTTTGAGTTGAAAATTGTATTTTTTTCATGTCTATAATGAAAATAACACTCACTAGAAGCAGCACAACTTGGATTTATGAAACTAGGTGTGGTATAAAGCACACAATCTCAAAATTTCCAGTTACAGCAAAAAAGTACGAACAAACATTGCTGGAGTTATCACTAAGTTAAGCGGTAAAATTTGTCTTACAGGCTGTATAACAGCTGCTGCAAGTTTTGGGATCTGAAAGTATCTACAATGCAGAACGCAATCATCACACGAAAGTATCGTCGTTCACTTACTAGTTTTCAATGAGTGCATCATGAACAAAAGTACTATCATTTGCAAAATAAAACAATTTACAGCTTTGTGTTTCTTTGTGGAGGGTATATTTTTGGCCTTATAGCTACGAGCGTTGAGCTTCACTTATATTGATTTGAACCTTACGAATAAAAAAGTTACAAAAAAATAGAAAAGTGGTGTTGTTCTAAGCGACTGGTAAATTTGTGAGTAAATCTAAAATCGTGTAATGTTTCTGCAGAAATATATATATTTTAGTAGCTGCGATTTTATGTGCAAATTCCGCAGAAACTTAAATTATATGTGATAATAGCTTTACGTTCAAACTAAGTTTCTCAAGTGAGCACAACCGACAAGTGGCCAGTCATTCGGCATAATAATGGGCACACAATGAGCTCCAATGTTTTGTACAGTCAAGTAACCAAAAGGTTTTAGGAACAAGAGAGCAGTTTGGAAAGCCTAAATTTCAACGCTGCATGTCTGCACGTTTTGTGCAGCATCGAAACTTGATTTAACTAGACATATTTCTGCTTTAAGAAGATGAACTTCCTCTTGCCGGGTCGTGAATGACCAAAGAGGAACTTATAAACTTTCCAGAAGTAACCCTGAGGCTTTCAGCACAGGCTAAATGCAACAGATATTCTAAAGCATGCAACTTTGATCATAGTTCTAAATTTGTCTGTATACCATCTTTTCAAAGGTTCTAGACTAAACATTTACTGGCATATCTATTCAAAAAAATCTTGGCCTTCATTGAAAATTCTTGTTCTCATTGTTTAAGGATTCTGTAAACGTTTTCAAGTTCATAAAAAATGAAACACGTCATTCCACTGACGTACACCACCGTCGTTGAACATGTGCAACGTGTTTAGTCGAACTTATTTCCTGCACTATGGCACATTTTCAATGCACTGAAAATTCTGCCACTGTTGTTTTTTGCATTTTAGTGCCTACTGGTACCATCGATTTCATTCTATATATTCATTACAGTCGTAGAAATTAATTTCCTTCGCCATCGCTAGTGTTTTCCTGGGAGTATAGACTGTGCAATCAAGGCAGCAACCTTTTTATTAATTTCATCTGTCTCTTCTGAAACATATTTCATAAACAGGAACCTGTTTCCGAGATAGATAGAATTTCTATGAAAGCAAGCAATTGTTTAATGTTTATGGCAGAAGTTACGTTTGTCAAAAATGTATTTCCACAAAGATTGAACCAGATTAAAAAGCTTCAATTTTTTTTCTAAGAGATCTGGATACCAATCAGCATTGTGACAACTCGACTACGACTTACTTGCAGCTGGCGCGGCTACTGATCATGTCAGGAGAGACCATGTCGATAAATGATTGTTCACAAACTTCCATGAAATTCATTGTAATGAAATATTTTTGCAATATAACAGACAATTAATTCCAGGAAAAAACCTACAAAAGTTGTCTTTTTTAGCTCGTAGGAAAGTTGTATATTTTAGCCGCTACTTGCCACAGGCGTAGCTAGGGGAGCCTAAGGGGCCATTGTCCCCCAACATTTTTAGAACATATAGTCATTTTGTGCTTTGAGAGGCGGTATCCCAAACAAAACAGGTGTTATTCACTTAAAATCAAACATTTCTCCCCCCAATATTTTGGTCCCTACCAAATTTTTGGGCTGTCAACGCTACTGCTACTTGCTCATTTTTTGTTATTCAACGCGAGCCCATACAACTGCAGTCGAGCGCCTTACGTTTTGTGCTGTGTCTTTGGAAGTTTTCCCCAAAGATTACATTTAAAAATGTCTTCTAATTTTTTAAGTTGCAGTAAGAAAATTATCCCTTCAAAAAGTAGCAGTTCTGCTTACCAACGTGAAGTTCTAGAAATCAACAATAATTTCTCAAACCTTGAGTGATCGAGCGACGACAAATCACAGATTTGCCCGAAAGAATCAGTTGTTATTGGTAATTTTAATCTAACTTGCGCTACTTCGCAGTTTCGTTAGTAACGAACAGCTGGATGACGAATTCCTTCTGTTGGGAATCAATGAACTTAACGACACTGCAGTCTGTTGGCACGAAATACTGATACTCCTGTTTATCACGGTCATCTGCTCTTGTTTGCCTTTCACGCAGATCAAGCCATTTGCAGCTGCTTCGTTCTACCAAATTCCTGTTTGACTCCTTTTGTTTTAACAAAGAAACTTGAAGCCTCTTTCCAAATCTAACAAACTTGCTTTTTACTTCTGATCACAACTGGAACCGCAACATCGGAAGTGACTGGAGATGCCGAGACAAACCGACTATCAGGTATTAAGTTTGCTGAACACTGAGTGGACTTCAGCTCTTCTTCAGAAAATTCCTTATCTTGTTCGAAGAGGAACTGAAAATTCATGAAGCAAGTAATTTTTTGTTTTGTGGAAGAGTGAAACGTGTTTGACGCGAGCAAGATAGTCGCATATTTAAAATTGTACAAAAAACAAAATGACGAAAATGACGGTAAACAACGTTAAGCAGAATGTATGAGATAGTTAAGCAAAAAATGCAATATGAAACAGTAGTTCGTATAGCTATACGAGATTTACGCATAATGTTTCCGATCAAAGTACCAGAAACGGTCTTGTCGTTGTGTCTATGCTCCATGGAACTGGAATCGAAGAGAAGACGACAATACGGCGTCATGTTGTAAGGTGCGCAAAAACATTGAAAATAAATTAAGTAATTATTCATGTCGCATTACTGGTCAACAGCTTGGAGGAAGGCCTCTTTAATTTTTGTTTTTATTTTTGTAAATTCCCCCTTTTTCAAATAAATACAGTACATCCACCAGTATCTTCTTTCCTTGAAGACGCAATATAGGTTCTAAGTGAGTAGACTTTTTCTACAAACCCAGTAACTACTAAGCTTTTAACTAAACCCTTGATATTTCTTGAAACGCTATGTTGGAAGCTATCATTAGCAATACATTTATGGTATGCGCAGTAAGTGCTGGTCGAATCGATAGTTTTAAAAAAGATGTTCATCAAAAGTTCACTGCGAAAACACGAAGGCAAAAAAACGTAGCCACGTTGCGACATTGCAACTGTCAGTCTCTCAAACATCCGTTCGCCAGCGAACGGTGCCAGTTTTTGGTCTCGATATGAACTGCGTGCGATACAGACATATTCACAAACCTGGGCTGTGTAAGCTATTCTGAAACCAGGTGGGTTCTTTGGATAAGGACAAGCAGAGCGACTCAGTCTTCTGCAAAAAGAGTGCAACTCAGCAGACAACAGAACACCGTTGGCACAGAATGTTAGCTTCCCCTCTACCGAACAGTTGTAGTTGATGTAGTTTGACGACTTAACGAGTGTATTTGTTGCCAAGCGCCCGTTAAGCCAACAGGCATCCATTTAACATTTTCTATATCCCTACCATGTCCTTATACTCTTACTAGCGTATAAATTCTGTTTTTTTCTTCCGAAAGTAAAATTTAGGATAAAGACAAGGACTGTGATCTCCATAGTAACTTCTAGGAGCCATTTTGGATGATGGCCGTCGGCGCAGAACGAAGCTTGCCAGCTCAGCAGGACGAAGTTTTCAATTCTCCAAGTTATCACAATCGGTCTCTTAATTCTCTGGCCATTCGCTGCAGTTCTGATTGCAAGTATTCTTCACGAAAAACGTAATGCAATTTTCTTTTCATTTTTTTCACAACTTTCTCTTTTTTGATGTATATTCTCAAAGCGCGAGACATCTTCTGATACGTCATAACGCAACGATTGTGCTTGATTTCTCCCCAACGCTTTGCAAGTTCTTCTTTGTTTTTTGCAGAAAACTGAAAAAAAAAAACATTTTCTTAGAACAAAGCCACCTTCCTTTGGAGCTTCCACGAGCGTTATAAAATAAAAATATAAATCTGCACATTGCAATCTGTAACCTTCCAGAGTTAGTTTGAAAAGGCCAGACAACGGCGCAGGCTTTCGTAACTCGTATGCGCAGTTACACGATTATCGTACATTCGCATACACTTCGGCTGCTGCGCAGCTATCACTTTTCGTCAAACACTGAATGTCTCAGCAGGACGGCTCTGCAGAGCTTATCCAAGTAGTAAGCTTGAACTACACACAGCAGCTGCAAACGCAATGTGAATTAGGGCAAAACCTCTCAGATTAGCAAGGTACCATTTTTCATGAAATTTAACAGAACAGTGTAAAAGTCAAAGAAAGTTTAAGCTACATGCGCTAATCTCTGTTGTCACCAAAAACATACACTTGTTACTGCTTGATATTGATTTTGGTGACAAGAACATAGTGAACCGACAACCGAGAAAAAATCTTACAACGTCCAAAAAGAGGTGAAAGCTTGAAGATTGCTGAAACTTTTCTTTTATGTTAAGACTGGTGGCCCTAGTCAACACACAAAACCGCGAAAGGCTTATTTCTACGAATTTTCTTTTCAAGTTTTTCGAAATATGCGTAAAGGAGGAAAGTGATCTAACAGTATTTTCAATAACACCAGGCAAGCGTAAGTAGCTCGAGGGAAGGCTGACTTACTTGGAAAATTCCTTTTCCCTTGTCAACCCACTTAATCATGGAAGAATATTCAGTCGGGTTTTCAAGTGCCTCCAGCAGAAACCTGGAAAGGATTGGTTGCCTTCTGAATTCTCGATGAGAGTGCTGGTATTCGCTCTCTGCAAGAACCAAAGTTGCAAGTCAGTGACATGCAGGTAATACGTTTTTGTTCCATATGTATATGACTTAATTGCCGACACAACTCCAACACTTCAATGATGGATTTGTCGGTTACATTCAACAAAAGTGTGCGAAATTATAACTTCAAGGTAAGCAACAAAGCTAAGATTTCCGCATTTTTGCCCAAAATGTGCAAGATTTCCGTCTGCTCTTACACATAAATCTGAGTATTCATCAATATGTCTAAGTTACCTTGGTTAGGTGATGGACATAAGAGCCTGTGAGTTGCGGGTTCGTTTGCCGAGGAAACAGAAGAAATCGATCCATCACAGGTCTCTGTGTGTTCTAGTTCTCCGTTTAGATCGTCCAGTGTAAATGTTTCAGGACGAATTTCTTCATCATCTGAGAACTCCAAATCGTCTAGATTGATTTGAAGGTCGTCTGCTGCGCCAAAACCTGAGAAGCCGTCGCAACTGGAATAACTTGCCGTGTTTGCTGCTGTGTCGTATTGGTCATAAGAGGCAAAATCAGGACTAAAGTCCTGAAGTTGAATGTACGTTTCTGGAAGCGGCAGATCCTGACCTTGAGTAAACGAAGAGGGAATGTATGGGTTGAAACAGTTTGCTTCTGAAATGACTACGTCATTTTGGATGAAATTGGAAGAATCATTCCCAATGAAATTGGAGGCATCATTCCCAATGAGATTGGAGGGATCATTCCCGATGAAATTAGAGGAATCATTTCCAAACGAACCGCAGTCAGTCATGTAAGAGCCAGAATCGTGCATTGATTCCAATCCAGAATCGTAAGCGAGGGAACCATCCTCCATGTATGGACAGCACCAATAAGGTTCGTCTACTGTTGGCAGTGCCTCATTTTCCATAGCCATAGCAAAACTGAAATCGCTATAAACTGATGGGGTTTCTAATGAATCCATTCCCTTCACAATATTTGCAGGTTCTGTCTTTTGTATCTCTTCAGAACTTCAGTAAAGTAAGCCAGAAAATACGCTTCAAATTTAAAGTTTTACGAAGGTGCAAGACGCCAGCTGCAAAACATAAAATGTGCATCAATTGCTTTGCAACACGCTTCACAACCTTACAATGCATCTTTTGTGAAAAAACAGCCTTTCTCACATCAAAAGGATTTGGGATTGATCGTAAGTTATAAACACAAAATCAATCTCACTGCATAAATATAAAGCCAGAGTTTTTCACCAAAATACCACACGCGCAATTATGTTTTAAATTAAAACTATTATTAGAAATTACTGATCTGCTGGTTTACAGTTAAAAGCAATATCTTTATGAATCAAACTACAACAGATAAAACGTGAAAATCTAAAAGTTTAATTTTAACGCTTCACTTTCTTGAGAAGTACAACTGTTTGTAACATCACACTTTTGGCAAAAGCTGCTTCGAAAGTTAACTATTTTCTTTACAAATCAATCGTGACCGTTGGTAACAGTCACGATTGATTTGTAAAGAAAATTTTACACAAGTTTTATGGGACTAATTAAAACCTTTACGCAATAGTTGGACTAATTCAAAACTTTTACGCAATATTTTACATAACTTTTGTGGACAAATTCAAACAATTTAACGCAATAGTTGGATTTTTCCGTTTTTGGTTCCACAAAATGGCGCATGACATTATGAGCTCGAACTGAACTCCAAGCTATTATGTAAAAACAACAAAACGAATTTCCCTTGAAAATCGATAATGTATCAAAAAGTGCACCTTATCGCATCTCAAAACAATATCTAGGTCAAACTCCAAGACAAAATTAGATTGGCCTATAAAACGAAAACATTAAATTGCACTAAAAGTGAAGCATTCAAGACATTCACGATGTAACTGAAATTTGCGTGGAGTATGCATAACGATGATATTTTAAGTTTTGTGTCTTCTGCAGAAAATAATAAATCAAACCTGAAGCACGCACAAACAGTCTCCACAAACTATGCAGTGTGGTTACTGAACGTTGAGACTTTCCAGGGACAGTTTGCTTGCTCGCAACAACAACGCGCCCTTTCCAGCTGAGCTCGCAAGGAATGACATTATGCATATCGCTATTTCACTGTCTTTGTGGTGGCATAGTGAGAAAAGAGCGTTTCATTTGAGCTCACTTTTTTCTTCAATCAAAAACCATGGCGGCGTTACGGCTGCACACGACAAAATATAGCAGTCTGTGCCCGAAAACAGCAGAGCAATTTCTGGCTGCGTAGGCAGCACGCGGGCAATTTAAACGATTAAACAAGGCGTTGGTCGCACTCAGGAAAAAAGGCGAAGTAAACTTCCATACCAAGCAAATGGTCACATCAGCTGCGTCTTAACATTTTTGCACTGCGTCCAGCACTTGCAAGGTAAGCTGTGGTGCTGCAGAGCTCAAGTCATTTCTTGCACTTAGGAATCGCCACCTTAATGGTTTCTTAAACCTGTAATGGTGAAGATCGAGAGTCTTAGTCTTGTGACTTGCTAAATGTAGTCTCTCTGTGTAAGGCTATTGGGATCGCATTGTACAACGCTTTGCTAGCAGACACATTTGCTGAGTATGCTTCCGCACAGGTCTCGTGAACATCTCAACCTACCTCATGCCTGTTTGCGAAGAAAATATCAAATAACAGCGAGTGGTTTGAGTTTCTCAAAGCGATGCATCGAAACTAACGCCAGTTTCTATTCCATTCTTTTCTATTGCGCTCCACTGATCCACATGAGTTGCTGACCTTCACGCTCTCTGCGTTGAACAGGAAATGGGACTGCCTGCACTACAGGCTGCAGCGCAGGCCGCATGGTTGAAAACTGTGATCAAAAGAGCGAAGCGCAAAACGCTTGTGACTTTGAATTACAACACATCTGATTGAAAAACATCACGATCAAATTGACTTATTGGAGGAAAAATATGTTATATGTTCCTTTTTAAATCACATCATGTACGAGTTTCTTAACCAGATTGTAATCGGAGGTCAAAAAAGGTTTCAAATATGTTATATGTCACCATCTGAATATAGTATGTTGTTCTCTAGATCCACCAAGCGGCAGTAAGTATGCGCTTTCATGGAAATTGAACCAACCGCTGTTTTGCCAATTGTTTGTTGAATTTTGCTGTTATTATGAAAGCCAGCTTATATTTACTTACATAGAGACTGTAAACCTGCAATTGTTGCCTGTCAGTGCGGTTACGTTGTTTCCCTATGGGTGCTACGGCGAATCACTGAATTGCCACAAATCAACCCTTCGATTGAGAGGTTAATTTTGCACCGCTGAGGTATAGCTGCCGCACCACACTTTATCAGCGTGATTGCACGTCAAATCTGGGATTTCACGGGACTAGATATGACTTTAGCTCAACTTTGAATTAGGGAAATGCCTAACTGGGATGCGAGTAACTGAAAGGTTAAAAAGTGTTGTAGGTTTACAGTCAAAATGAAACTCCTGTAACTACGATAAGTAATTTCCAACTTTTGAACATTCTTCCCGAGTCGGTTACTTCCTAAAGTTTACGAAAGAATTCTCACGATTTGGCCGATCATTCGAATATGAAATTGACGTATAGGAAACATTAATTTTTTTAATACACTCAGAGGAATCTTGAAAATGTTCTAAGTGCGCAGAGGGTGTCTCAGATAAAGAGGGTGAATTTTACGTGCGTTACTGTAGTAAAAAGGTATTCGCTGGCAAAAATTTATGTCACCAGTTTTACTAAATGTTTGTTTAACATTTCATCGGTAGCAGTACCATCGGAGAGACTTATTTACTGAAATGGTTCAGTCACTGTAGATTTTGTTGATGCATTGCTACTGCATGGGAAATATATTTTTTTATATATCTAGCTGTCTAGAGACCATGAAGTAACATCGATGTGTTTTGTTTTTCTATCAAAATTGTTTTCCTTGTATGCTTGCACGTAATACACAATGCAGAGCATATTTAATGTTCTGATCAGTTGAGAAGGTGTTCGCATGCTGTCGTGTATGCGTACCAGTCTTTTGCGGGAGGCTTGTAGCAATTTCTGATATCCAAGTTTATTTCACAGGCGAAAGGCATAGCCGCAGGCGCAAGTGATCAAATCTGGATAGACCACAATTGCCTTTCAAAAACGCACTTGCTTCTACACGTAACGCAGTTAAATAGCATATTCAACAACAGCAATTTGAACAATTGTCGTTCATCGATACCAAAGATGATTTTATAAACATGCACTTTATTTTCAAATATTTGGTGGGTTCGGACGTTTAGATTCTTTACGATGAATTGTTACCACTTTCTCCTGCCTTTTTCGGAATGTTTTTTTTCATGCACTGAAAGCATTTCCGTATTACCCACAGTCAGATTGAAGTGGTTGGACTCAGGGATGCAGTGCTAACAAAAAAGGTGCGGGAACGCACCCAAAAAACTAGTCACTTTAATGCAGTTTTAAACTCATTTTAAAAGCAAAACTTGAAAAAGGTGTGGGAACGCCGTTCCCACGCGTTCCCGCTCCACTACAACCCTGGTTGGACTTGACATTTGCTCTATTTTTGTAACCTTTTGAGACCTGCGGATTTGTCTAGAAACGAAGATTCTCGTGATGCATCTGCTACGGGTTCAGTGTTCTCGCTCCTGTTCTCTCCAAATTTTCTTCCCTTAGCAACCTGCCTTAAAAACCAAAAGCTTCAAATCAATGCACTGTTTTTTTCTGTATGTTGCCCTTATCGAATAACTAAGCGTTGAATCACTCACGGTCGTATTCGAACTAACTTGCACCAATGCGCTGAGATGAATCATCAACAGCAGTTTTGAATCACCACAGGCAAGTCTCCGTTAATAAACCCAACCTGCTCATGCGCTTTTTCCCTGCTCCGCGACCGTGACTTCATACTCTAGCTGGGCTTTCGGGCAGCGCTCAGCCCCGACGCTTGATTTCCACTGGGGAATACCCTTTTGGTAGGCCAGCGATTCGGTGAATTCCGCGTGCGCGTCAAGTCCGCGAGATGGGTAAACTATTGCGTCACACCTTGGCAGAACAGCGCTGGTGCGATGCTCGAGTCTGTGAATGTGTCTGTTTGCTAGATTTCCGTTGCAGTAAGGCTGCAGTACCTGTGGGCAATGGCTATATAGGATTCATCAGTTGACATTGACGAGAAAAAAACACGAGGTTCCTCAACTCTGCACTTATCCATTGGGCATGTTGCAAGCGAGAAAGTTAGGAAATACAGTATATCACAGTTAACTAGCGTTTGTAACTTGTTCATATGCCTAAAAGAGCGATACAGTTACACTAGACGCGACGTTAAAAACGCGACGTTTCGACAAACCGAACGACCAATACTTTAAACGCTTTTGTGCACATGACCTATACTTTCAACAAAAGAGACACTGAAGGGACGGTAGAATGTCTCTTCCAGAGAGTAAACAAGTGTTGTCACCGCTTTTCTTTTCCTCTGGATTTTGTTTTACCGTTATTTTTCTCCCTGAATTCACGAGCAAAAATATGCTATTTCCCAGTTTTCATTACGCGAAGTGAAACACTTTAAAAAAATGACAAATAATATAATCGGGAAAAAGTAAGCCTGCTGTTTCAACAAACACATTTCTAGCGGCACCATCTCGAATCTCGTTAGGTACATCAGGTGAAGGAAAGTACGGAGTTGGTTATATCGCCTTGCTTCGCAACTTATAAAATATGGAACATTCAAAGCAAAAATAGGAAAGCGTTGTTGATCGTCAGGTTCAGGGACGGATCCAGGGAGGCGATCGCCGTCGTCCCCCCTAAAACCTACAAAAGTAACCTTATTCACCATAATTTTGTACAATTCGGAAAACATTATTCGCGATTTAAAACCATTTTGTCGTCTGTTGTTTTGTCACAACTGTTTTGTGAAGCATACTTCATCTCTCTTACAGTAGCGAAGATGTTGTGAGACTTGACTACCAAATAATATTACTGAAATCGCCTCCCCCGTAATCTTACTGGCTGGATCCGCCCCTGGTGAGATGTACCAGAAAGATTATTGGAATCGCTCGAATGATGCAGTCACTGCGTAAAAGCAATAAGCGTGTCACTGCGCGAAAACACGCCAACACTTTGAATGACTATGACTTGGTCCAACTCCCAACAAATATCTGCTACTACAATATTATGCTGAATACCTAAACTTTGGATGCAGAACAGTCAGTTGCAGAGTGTGTAAATGCTTAGAACGCAAAACGCAAACACAGCGGTGCTGTTCCGTTGTTTTGTCGATCAATGCGTAATAAACACCAGCATAAAGACATGCACATATGCTTTCATGGCACGATCAGTTGTGTGTAACTCGAGCTTGACTAAGTAAACAAGTTCTACATAACCAAGTCAGTCGTAACTTATTATTCACGATAAGCAAGGCTGGACACGAATGAGCCTGAAATAAATCCATAGCCAAAGCTGTTTGTGTCGCACTTACTTCGCAGTTGTTAAGCCTGAAATTGTGCTGAAATTTGTGGACACACGCTGGAATATTGACTGTACGAAGCTAATGCTTTCACAATACCCGCACAGTAGTGTTTCCAGCAAATAACAAGCAGGCACTGACCTTTGGCGAACAAAGTCACATATGGTAAAATACTCTGGCAAATCGCTGCCGGCGACAGGCAACGTATTTGCATTCAAGATGAGAGAGACGTCACGAGAACAAAAGAAAAAAGTCTGAGGTTGCCCTCACCGACAGCAAATTTTCCTCGGGACAAGTTGCGTTGGTTCTAAAAATACCAAAATGAAAGACGTTCAAATGTTACATCAGGCCAAGACAAAATCTTTAGCCATTTTGAATTGCTTTATCTTTACGTTAAGAACACTGAAAAACAAACTGCAACGAACTTGGTTTGCACAACCATAACAGCCATTTGGTTTGCGTCCACCTGATAATCGTATGGCCTACCATTGCGCTATAACTCATGACATACATTAGTTGAAGTCCTAGGCTTACCAATAAATATATTTTGTTACCTTTTGCAAACAATTGTACAATGGAAAAATATCTGTGTACCTGTTTTTTACATAGTTCTCTTAAAATGTTTTAGTAGGAAGACATATTGGATTTATTACAGTAGTTCTTAACCTCGTTGGAGGTACTGACCCCTGCAGGTTTTATCCGTGCATTCACCAAACCCTTTGTAAATGCAAAAATAAAACATCATTTCTTCAAGACATTTGTATATATTTTATTAACCCGAAGAATCATCTGTGCAGCGCTTCTCGGCCAAACCCCCGAGACTGATCCGTGGAATCCCTGGGGTTCTATCGAACCCCGGTTAACAAGCAGTATTTTATTACATAAATGCACGAGGTCTGACATTGCAGGACTTATTCCCAGCTGTAAGTAGAGCCTACCTACAAATATTGCATTGTTATCGCTATTTTCATATTTTCAATCGACATGAAAAGAAATAGTCTTGCAATTTTTTAGTGCATACGTCTTAAATGATTACCATAATAATTTGTCAGTATGTAGCAACTCCAACCAAACCGGTGACTCATTGTTGATTCAAATCATTTTACTTTCTCATTTACTGAAAAATTATGAAACACGGGGGGCATCGACGAAAAGCACTCGAAAAAAGGTAAAACACTTTTCCTTACGAAGGAAACGTATGGGAGGCAAAAGTAGTGACTAGTTTATCTTTAGATAACAAGAGTTTATCTGTGTAAACTTTCATACAAAGTGTACATTTGTCTTACAGCTTGATATCACTTACATTATGCTCTTGCCAAACTACGATAGATCAAACTAAGTTGATTTCTAAAAATACTGGCAGACAGAAATCTTTGTTCACTTTCGCTTACAAAATTGGTTTTCAATTTTTTGTGTTACCTAAGAGCTGATGATGCCTTCCTAAAAGGCGCAACATATACTCCGTAATATCTTAGTGTCTGATTCTTTGCTGGGAAAAGATTCCTTTCGATAGACAGTGACTGTGTTACTGTAAATTTAAGTGATTTTCTTGTTAGAAAGTTGAGAGTGATGATGTCACATTTGTCAATTAGCAAATTGAAAAACTGTGATTGTCTTTTGCTTGCAGGTAACCCCGGTCTGACTGATATATCATTGCTAACCCTTCGGTATACTGTGCACTTTTATTAAACGTTTTCCTATGTTTGATTAAGAAATTTTGCGCTAAATGCCAAAAGCTTAACACGAAGACTTTGAAAAGGAAAGCCGATCACCAGGCTTTTTAGATTAGATGCTCACAAACACGTCTGCTACTGTACTTTTTATTCTTGCGTTGTCGTTGGATCGTTCAAGCTCGCAAACAGGCAATATCAAAGAAAGTTGAAAACCAGTTTCACCCTTACTAGTAAAGCATTTTCTCTAATGCTCGGATATATGTTTAGATTCTAGGCCTTGGAAGTTGTGTAATATATGGTTGCATCAGGGGCGTTCCACCTGGGTTCAGTCAGGAGAAAAGCACACAAGATTAAGCTCTATTCTTTTGGCGCTGAGATGCTCACGGTTCAGTTATTCTGTTCAAAATTCGTTCAGGGTCATAGGTGCTTTTTGATCAGACTTCTTTTTGTTTAGCAAGCGAAGGCTATTTCTCCATTGCCCTAACGCTGTATACGAGACCTTACTGTTGTGAGGTAGGCGACTCTGAAAAGCATTGGAAGAAGAGCAAAGATTCCTGCCCGCGAAGAAGAGATCGGAAACCTGACCCTCATGGCAATTCAAGTCACAGAAGATATGTTTACCAAACAAAGTGTTAAATTTCAAAGATTTTTTGTACAAATTCGGTTACCTGTAAGCTGATACATGGTGTAGGCCTACAATAAAAAGACGCCGGAAAGTAAGTTGCAACATCCCCAATTGATCTTCTTTTTCTTTACACTGAGATATCCACAGTACTTAAGTACGGAGTTTCAGAGGATTGTTGAATAGAATGTGCTTGTGGCAGAGTGATCGATGATACCTGCAGGCACAGCGCCATATACGTACTTTCTCTACCAATAAAACCTCAAGAAATCAAGGTCACCTAGTCTCAAAATTAGGCTATGCCATTCGTAAAAGCATTGTCCACGAACTCTACGCTGAACAGACTCGCTGCTAAAATGAAGTGGGTTACACGATCTCTTGGGAGAACCACACAGGTTATCAGTCAATTGATGGTCACACAAGGTTTTTACAGTTGGTACACATCAACTGGTTGTTGTGCTTCCAGCGGTTAAGATATTCTTTCTTAAATCCAGTTTTGGTGATTGTCGACAGACCGAATTCTGCAATTTGCTTCTTGCCGGGCGGTTGAGGTAAACATCCTTGCCCAAAGAGCGCAACGACGATTCACTCAGTGGCCGTGTGTTGAACATACAACCTTCCAATTGAGAGGCGTACGCTCTCCCACTATCGAAGTATGTTACAATGACGAGCTTGAGTCGCTAGCCTGCAAGTGCAAGACACCGCAACACACAATCCGGTCGGTCGAAAGATCTACGTAAACACGCAGCTCCAAACGCACTTCTTAGTACAATCATGTAAAAAAAGTGTAGTGATAATATGACCCAAGGTCGTCAGTAGAGAGAGGGTTCACTTTTTCTCCCCCTTTCTTTATGTAGCACTTTAGTATAAAATATTTGCAATTATACATCGAGAAAAGGGAACGGTCTTGGGGCACTAAAATTTCCAGGCAAATATATCCTTGAGGTAATGCAGTTGTTTTTAAGAAGTGTATCTATTGCTCACTGCTTTTGTCGCAGACTGGTAGTTTGAATTTTCTAAGGTTATTGCCTGTTAGTTAAAATATGTAAACGTGTGGTGATACTCATTCGTCGTACAGCTAAACTCTCCGAGTGGAGGTATGAGAAAGAGAGCTGCAATAAACCCGTCCTTCTGTAGTCCAAAACGAGGTTTGGGATTTAACAATGGACCGCAACACACGTAGGTTGAAGCAACCAAAAAAAATGCTCGCGTGTGTCTTTGTCTTCCTTTTTATATCGTGTCTGTGTTACCATTTTAGGTAATTCTTGGGAAAATTGATTATATTCTACGTGTTAGAGGCTTCCAGCCACGGATGTAAATTGCTTCAATGGTCAGAATATAGTTATCTTAACTGGATTTCATTTGGAATTTTAAACCTGTGGGAGTGCTATCAGAAGCGCAGCCGAAGAGACCATGCCCCTCCCCGAAACAAAGTTGCTAAGACTTTTCGCTGTTGCTTTATATGAATTTGAACTCTTTGAAAATTAACGGAAAAAAACAGTCGAACATATTTCAGGTGACTGCTCGAACAAAATCCTGGCTGCCCCACTGAGTGCTATTTGTGGAAATTAAGAGTATTATGTCTATTTTTTAGGTTCTGGGCGCTTTACATAAACTCTAACTCTTTTTCACTTTAAGTAAACATGTTGCAAACTGCTCTGATCAATATTTAAATTCATGAAGAGTGGGAGTAAAATGTCTGAAGTCGTTACTAAAGCGCTTGACTTTTACACTAAACGTATAGTTCTATAGCTTACCTTCTGTTATGATTGATGCAGAAATGTTGCCAAGGTAAATAAATCAAAAATATTACATTCCCATTAGTTTTATCTACATGTACAACTGTCATATGTCACCTGACAATCCCTCACAAGGGTTTAGATGAAATTGATGTTCCATTTTTACTTTTGAATAACTTTTGTTGAAAGACTAAACTGTTTCGACGTTTCTTGGAACAGGTCGAATACGTATGTTTGTAGATGACTCATATCCAAGTTTGATACTAGTAATAAACTTTCACACTTGAGTCTAGGTACGAGTGCACATCAGTGGAACTGAACTTGTCTCGTTCGGAGAAAGCCGTTGAGGTGCTTGGCGTTTGTCGCCAAAAATATTTACACACCCTTCAAAATCAGAAATTTTGTGTTTTAATTTTGTGTGCGCTTTTCATGCGTATTAGCGCTCAGCGTGCTTCAATGTAATATTGACTCCAATGTTACCGAGGTAAAAACAAGGCTTCCTAGAAAATACCATCTAGAAGGCCTTGGCAAAAACCAGTAAGCTTTGTTAGGTTATTTGGATGTCAGCGAACACACGGTCTCGCAGTGCAAGCCATCAAACGCAAACTACTGCAGTGTCAAGAAGAAAAGATCCGCCTCAATGGAGAATAAAACGTGTGGAAATCAATTTCACGAAGGTTGAACGTACTACTTCCGAAAATAAACAGAGTTTGTGATTTCACTGTTTCCTAAGCAAAAGTGATGGAAAGAATGGATATTAATTTAAAAAAAAAAACAAGACAAAACAGTGCATGATTAGTGAAAATGCGCATGAACGCGTTTGAATCAAAATAGGTTTTCGAGCAACTGAAAATAGGTGAACAATGCGATTAACGAAAATTCACGATAAATCGCTACCGAAACAATTGCACAGGTACAGACATTTCTCTTCAACCAAAATGGTAAACGAATGCTCAAGAACACATCCTTGTACAGGCATCGAGAGCACAAAATAAATAAGTCGACAAAAGATGACACAATCCGTAAACGAGTTAAGAGAAAGTAATGCCGCGAGACCGATACAGGTTGCCGCAATCCTCACTACACCGGCGCCCTCGGCCACAGATACGTGACAGGAGAAACACATACCTGAAAATATCCAAGAGTTGACTTTATTCAAAGATGTCGTAAACCTGAAACTTGTTCAGGGTGTTCTTCGTGTTTACTGGGCTACTGTGTACTTTTTTCTAAATTTCCACGCTTTTTGAAATGACAGGATCGACTAATCTTTAGAGAATTTCAATCCACATAAACTGCCCTCATACCACAACCCGTTGAGTATTGCTAATGGTATAAATGTCCTTGCGGTTGCGCCGTTGTATATCTACAATATGTATGCATTGCACTGAATCAGAATATTTTGAAATCTTGCAGTTTGAAACTTTTGAAATGGTTTTCCCAACTAAATTAATCGATTTTACATTCCTGTTAAAATACATCTCCCTGCTTTTCATCGCAAAACATTAAAAAGTGTATGCTACCTATTGCTTTCAGCTGTCTTGTTGCATTTGACTCAATAAATCTAAAAGTCTCTGCCGGGGAAAATCAACATGGCGATTTTAAAATACTTTTTAACGATAACCAACAGACAGACAATGCCCATAATTAAATATTTAAACAAACGAAGTGGCTGATTGCATAGAAAATCACCTACTCAACACCACAATTTCTTCATCGTAAGTACTTTTCAATACTCTGCAGGTTTACAGCTGTGGAGAAGGAATTACGAAAGGGTGCCTGTTACAGTATATGCATTACGACTGCTTATTGTTCTTTTGTTTTTCAAACGTGACAAGCCCAACCTACTTATAATACTAAGCGCCACCTTGTCTTACAGTATGACAATGTTTTGCTCAAACTGGTTTTCGACTCGTTGCTCTCCGCATTATGATGCCGTTTGATCAACATTTTTACCCAACTGACGCTCTGAAAGTTTGGATTGCTCACTTATTTGGTCCATTTTGCGACTAAAGTGCCATGTTTTACCTTAATGGTATTTCCAACTTCTTGCACATCATTCCCAAGACCAAGAGATTCAAATCGACTTAACGATTTTGGTTCGGCGCGCTTCAATCTTCCAGCAAAAACTTTTATTGATGCTTAAGTTATTTATGGAATTGACGTGTCAGACTGCCGGAGTAAAAATGAGCCAAGGAAAAAAAATTTCACCACCTGGTGAGAAACCCAAATGACAATCGTTGCTTTATGCAGTAAACATAGCTTTACGCACCGGGACTATATACCCAAGATTTCCAGGGCTAGCTGAAATGCGTTTTACCCGTCTTTTATGTTTACTAGAAGTACAGAAAGGCCAACGTTTCTCACGAAGAATGCTGGATAATTACGAACAATATTATCAACACTGTTAAAGTTGGTAAAACTTTAAGATGGGGCTAATATCGCCATATCTGAAGCGTTTTTACAAGATTCGACGTCATTAACACCCACGTTACGACGCCTGCAAATCTACAGGCATTCATAAATCCTATTGCTTTGTAACTTCCATAAAACAACTTTCGGTTGTTTGTACAAAATGCACCAATTTCGCTGATAATTAAAAAACATGATTGTTCAAAAGATCTGGTGAGATGCAGAGCAAATATGACACCTACGAATTATGTAGTAGCTAATATTGTAGCTGCTATGCATAAACGTTGCGTCGAATGCACTCGATCAAGGAAATTGCACCTGTTTGTTAGATATTGTCGTTTAAAATTACGAGCCTTTGCAGAAGGATCAGAAAACGTAATTACAAGTTAAGCCACAGGTAATCCAGTGAAAGGACCTTTACAGGTCTTTGTTCAGATCGCAAATATCGGTTGGCTTTTCCTGTGAGGAAAACCTTTAGATGTTAAACCAAGCAATGAATAAGCAGAAAAGAATATCGGTGCCCTAAGTTGTGCTGGTTGCTACCCGACACGCTACAAACTTCCAAATGCGACGTACTTTTCTCAGCCGCGCTTTATTTTTTGCAAAAATTTATCGCAACAATGCAACGCTCACAAACATCGATAAAAATGCAGACGTGCGAAGGAGAAGCTGGCGTTTCAACCGGTCTACCTCGTCACGGAAATTCCCTCTAACAGGTCGAAACTTAGCGTTCGCTCAACACTGTAGAACAAACAGGCCGTCGCGAAAACGCCCGCGGGCGAATATTCACCAGCGCTATCTCAGTTTTCCGTGTAAACACATTACGAGATTGTCACAAGATCGCCGGCTGGCAAGAATTCGAATCACGTCAAAGTTGAATTGTCACGACTGAACTGCGCGCTGAGCACCGCGCCGGTCTTACGTAGCCGCGCTTCTTTGCGTTTGCAGGTGGCGGCGTTGTGTTCCTTAATTGTTCAGCTTGCCTTTTTCATTTTCAACGAAGATCTATCAAAATTACCCCTCATGGCACTATTTTGTAAAAGGGTGCTTTTTCTTCTCTTGCAGACGATGTTTAGAACTGTTCGACGCGAAGCATTCAAATGAGTCACAAGAAGTCGTGCGCGGAAAGTCAATTTGAGGATTCCCCGCAGAAAAATTCAAAAATATACAAATGATTACTTTATTTGAAACCGCGCCTGGCCGCAGGGTTTTCGACGCCTGGGAAAGCACTGGGCCGCAGAGCAACTGAACATCATGTGATGTAGCGTTTGCCCAATTTCGGGCAATTTTTGACGAAAACAAGGGCAGGCAGCACATAATTAACAAATAACACCCAGGGCAAGGCATATTTTGCAGTCATTGTTCAACAACGTTGCGTAGAAAATAACCAACAAAGAAAAAGGTTTTGAGCGGTTTTTTGTCAATGTATGACTAAGCCATAGAACAGTCTGTCCCAATATGAAGGAGAAAGAACAATAGTTGTGAAAATTCAATCCTCAAGCAACACATCACGCCGTCCACCAGCTCTCCAACGGCGTCGGGAATTAAGAATACGGCAAAAGGTACGGTTATCGCAAATAAAGAGCTAGATCGTAACGTTTGTACCTTACACTTCGCGTTCTCTGTTAAAAAAAAAAGTTAGGCTTTAAAGTGCTTTATGATGCATCAAATACAAAAAAACAAAATCTTCGTAAAATTTTTCTACGTGACATCAGAGCAGCCAAACAAGAAGTATTTAACAAAAAGAGAGATAAGCAAGTGCTTGCAAGCAAGTTGAAGAGGTGCGTAATGCTAAAGTAAAACAAGACAAGCATGGTGAAGAAGAGCATTCACTGCTCACAATTGCTAAACGAGTGTGTTTTGAGAATTTCACTTTCTTAAAAGCAACATAAAAGTTTTTGCGAACAGTTTCGCTGCTATTCACTCAATGCACGCACCGAAGCTACGCCAGCAGCCGCAAGCCTAGCGCCACAGTCAATAAGTCAGCAGCACTCTCACTTTTCCTCAGATGCCAGGAGACTTTTAAACATGCCCCATGTACTCCTTATTACACACTAGAGTCCATAGTTAGGCACTGACGTTGCCCAAGATTTTGAATCTTCGATACATACGACAACGTGATTGCGATCTAATTGCAAAATTCAAACATCTTGTCATTTGCTTTCGGGTCTCACTGTACAATGACTGTAACAACCAGGTGTTTAATCTCATGCTTTTAAATGTTGTAAAATGATTTCCGTCTTACTCAGTGTTCTGCAGCCAGTCGTGCCACACAGTTGAAAAGTGTTCACAATAACAACTGTAATAATATTGTCTGCGGAGAGATCGCCAATAGCAACCAAAAGGTGACATTTAAATATTTTGGAAAAAACTGCGGTTTCAAAATAGTGTCACGTAGCCAGAAACGGTAGGGCCAAGCCATTACATGCGAAAACTCTGGGTCATGTAACAAAAAGCCATTGGAAGATGGTGTTAACCGGTTGCTGGAAACAATATGCAATAAACAGCATCTTACTGTAATTGGTCCACGGTCCACTCAACGCACAATGTTTCCAAAAAAGAAACTGATTGACTTGGTCATCGAGGGAAGTTTATTACGTGTAGACCTAATGAAAAAGACGTTCGCCCAAAAATCAGCACAAATTTTTTGACATTTTCTCAGTCTTTTTCACGACAACCGCCGATCTGCCCGAAACATTTCTGCTTGGGCAATGCCGTCGATGCTTTCCAAGCTAACGTTTTTAGGAAGCAAAAAGATTGTTGAAAATTTCAAAATATATCACTGGCACTAGCGCACAGACGGGGGGCCACTGTGCCATGCCCCCCCTCAGACCCTAAAAATAAAAAAAGCTTATAAACAGCATGCATATTTTTAGGTGCAAATGCGTATTTTTAGGTGTAATTTTGCAAACTTTTCCCGGGGGCATGCCCCCGGACTGCCCTAGAATTGTCGTCCTAAAGTTGATTTGTGACGTCAAACGATTGTGACGAAACTTGCCCCCCTCATCGGGAATTTTCTGCGTACGCCACTGATCACTGGAAATTGATTTAAATGCTTGCCAACACGCATACGCTGACATCGTAGTGCATCTGAGGGAAGCATTTTATAAGTTTGGAAAATCATTTGTTGTGAAATGACTTCTGAAATCCGGTGGCAAAATAAGCGAAAAACGGAGCAAGATGTTTTCGTAAGTTTCCAGTTTACAACCGCCACGAAGACTCTTTGTACAAGTTCCAAAAAAGCTTAAATTGTGTTTTTAACCAAAAAAACGTATTTGGATGGATGTGGCAGCACGGTCGCCATGCAGTACAGGTCGATCTTCTTCATTTAGCTTTGTTCACCACAGACACATTTCGTAATGGGTTCCGATTGCTGTGCCAGCGAAAGGCAGCAAGCCATAGTTCGGCTTCTCGTGGGTCGGAATATTTGAATTTATATTCCTTGCCTTTGAGTAACAGCTGTACGGTTAACACAAGCGCATCGGATGGATCTCGCTTGAACGTTTCGCCCCGTGCCTGGATTGCGTCCTGCTTTTCCGCGTTTTCATTGTCACTCAAGTACCACGTAAGCAGACCGTCAGACGTGAGTCGCAGATAGCGCTCTTGATACTTTTTGGATCCACGACTGTACTTCCAGCAATAACCTGTTGACCAAGTGAAACGACATCGATAAGAGTTCTGGCTCGAAAGGACAAAACCGTTCAACAACTACTTATAATTCCCAAAGCTTGATCACGCAATGCATACATACACTTGCTCTGCAGAGTTAACGTTATTCAATCCAAGTGTGCAGTTACTTTCTTTCCTCGAAATATACAGACAGGAAACAGCTTCAGCAATTAAACATGTAGTTATTCAAGTTTTACTGTAACGGTTTCTTTAAGTTGCTCAGTTGAAAGAAAGATATACGCGTTGCCTAAATCACAATCTAAATGCATTATCCCCCAAAAATGTTTTTTTGCTTTTTTAAGGTTGCTCTGAAAAAATGTTTTTTAGTAAAATCCTTCAAAACGTCTTGAAATCACAGAAAAATGTAAACTGCATTTCAATAAACCTTTCACAAATTCGCGACCTTCCACAAATTCAAGAATAGCTCAGATCTATCAACACGGGACTTTAGGCATCCTCCAAACCTGCTGAGAGTGAGCGAAAAATTCGGCAAAGTAGGTTGAAATCACTCAGTGTTGTAGGGGTTGGGGGTGCAAACGCACCCCCAAAAGTTTTGTTTTGTCGAAAATTCGGGCAAAATCCCTGATAACCCGGGCAAAAATGGGGCCCAACGTTGTTTGATTTCAAAAATGGCGCCCAACGTTTGCAGAAAAATACAATGAAGACCTTTTTTGGAGGTCATACCAAAACAAGGTCTTCATGATCTTGGTGGGAGAAAATTTGTAGGCAACGTCGCACAAAAACATTTCGTGTAAGTTTGGGGAAATTCAAGCAAAAATCCTTCGCACCCCTAAGAATTTGCCTGCTACTACACCTGTGAAACCACTAATACTTGTAGATGTTCTTTCTAGAGAGCCAGGTGCAGGCAAAGTTTGTTGAGATCGGGACGGGATTGTTTGTTGCCACCAGGTTTTCACATTCGTATATATCTCATGTGAAAAACCGTGACACAGAGTGATGGTACATAAACAGTTATGATCACAGAAAACACTTTTGACTGATACAGGTTCAATCTCTGGCGTGCCAGAGCTATGAAGACGGAGTTTACTGTTGCACGCCTTGAAGTTGCCGCCAAAATGAGATGTCGGTATTGATCTTTCATAGGCAACAGAGCTGCTAACATAAGTGATCCCAGATACTTCGAAAGGTCTTAGCAGTGGCTTTAATTGCGCGATGATGACCAATGGTCAATACAATGTTATACTAAACGAAAACCACTGATATATTTAAAAATAACTGCAGTGATTTGTCGTAATAGTTGCATAGTGTGGTGTTCGGTGTTAAAAACTTAGACTGAAAGGTTTTGAATGTGATAATTATTGCTAAAATATCTACGAAAATCTCCGAAGCGGGCCGCACATTGCAACACGTAACATCTTACCAGCACAGCAATGTTCGGTAAATTCCCAGCAGCGTGCCAACACTCGTGAGGAAGGGTGAAAAACCAACTATTGCGCCAGATGCGTGCGTCAAATGAACCGTGGTGTCCTTAGTGCATCGTCTGGCGCTTCAGACAACGTGCATTGTGTTTGGTAAGCCGGCTTCTGCTTCAACACCTTAATATTTAGCTGCTTGTGAATAGAACACTGCAACCGCTCGTATGCCATATTTAGTTAACGTGCTTGCGGCACATACAAACCATATGCCAGCAAGATGGTTATGAAGTACTCGCTATACCATCTCCCACTCAGACAACTAATTTCGTTTTCTTACACGCGCAGTAGGCTCGCGCAACTCATAAAGCACGTTTTAATAAACGGTGTTTCGACGGCGATCACGCTTTTAAAGCCAGTGTCCATTTTTCTTATCAAGGCTTGAAAGGGTAACTTTCGTTTTGTTTCTTTGTTTGAAATCATTCTCTAGACCAGTGCTCTTCAAACATTTTTGCTTCGAGGATTTTTGAAGAACCTTGCGTACCTAAAACAATAACCAGTGTTTCCCAAAATATTTGTTTCACACCCCGTTTTCATATTTAAAAAACAACAATCCACCAGAGTTCACTCCATGCTTGCACCAAATATGAAGTGTAAAAAATAAAGTCCTCCACTTCACCAAGGAGCAGTATTCCATGAAACTATTGCCATGCTCCGCCCAACATATTGCCGTGTCCCACGTTCAGTAACAATAATATCCATAGTGATAATCACAAAAGTAAAATTTTAAGTTGTTTTACTTCCACCTACACACTTGGCACAACTTTCCGCTGTGGTGAGCCCCGTTGAACGATCTGGTGCACACATGGGTGTACCGCACATTCGGTTTAAATAGAACTCCTCTAATGACATCACGTAAGTGCCTGATTCTAAACTGTCAATTCTGTCACCAGGGGAAACACCCGGTAATCACAAAACTGCCAGCTGGGTTTTTCACCAATGCGTAGAGCGGATCAAATCAGACGCCAGCCAGGTTCGATCGCTGATGTTTTGCCAATGTAAAGGACAATGATGGTTTTCTTACATTAGACTTTACAGCAGGACGGGTAAAATCGATGTTCGGGCTTGGAAACATGGTCAGGCCCTGGCCAAACTGTGTACAAACGGGCCTGTCAAGATAGACCCTCGATGCGATTTTTGAGGATTGCGGACTCGTATCACCCGCAGTACTCTCTGGTGCCACTCACGGATCTTTGCATTGCAGCATTCTCAAGCGTGTGGTTTTGATTTCTGTATTTAACAGCAACGTCACATGCCAACCTCGCAAACAACTGTTTACGATTTCCAGGGAAAAGCAATAAAATGCTATTGGCCAGGACCTTCCGTCCGTCATGCATGCTTCAGCACACTCACCGGGACAAGATGGCATCCTGCACTGCGACACGAGCAAACGCCAACGCGCAGACTGCAATTACGTGCTGGACCCATCTGACTTATCAAAAAATAAAATAATTAGGCCACGGTGTAAACGGAAGGTTTGTAGCCAGGGGTGGGCAAACTACGGCCTGCGGGCCGCATAGGCCCGCTAAAAACTTTTTGCGGCCCTCGTATACACAATGCACACTTTGAGCATTTTTTGTGTTGATCAAATATTACTGATTCATCACAAGTCGCTTCTACTCGAAAACTTGCAGTGTGATTGTCGAGTGCATAGTGATCTTAGCACGCAGATATAGATCTAGAATATAGGCCTAACAGCCCTAAGCATTTTAGATCTTTAATTCTATTGATAAAAATACTCACGATTTCTACATTTTTGTGACCTTCTACGAACTGTGACCACCTACATATATCTCACTAAATGAGTGTAATTTGCTGCAGCGATCATGCTAATAAATTTTAAAGATGCATTTCATACTTGTACTTCTAAAAGTTTTATTATTTTCAAAGAAGTACCAGTACAACATATTATTTCATAATGTTTATAAAATTTATTTCAGAGTTAAAATCCGTATGTACATAGGTAATAGTTAATAACGTTAAAATAAAAATTGAACAGTATAACCAGGGTTTTTTAAGGTATTCTAGGGACCCGACTCGGGTCCCTAGAATCAGAGAAATCAGGTCCGCACCGGGTACCTAAGATTTTCCTTAAAAAACCCTGGTATAACTATAATGCAATTTAAATAAGTACACTGTACAGTATAAAATATTATGAAGAAAGTGTTATACAAACACAAAAGTGTTATAAGAAGTATATTCATACTGTGATAAAAACAAAATAAGGTAATAAAAAAACACAAGAAACAAGTAATAAGACGTCATCCTCTTAATAAAATAAAATAAGTTTGAATATTAAAAACATGTATACATATATTAAAAATAATATACACGATATTTTATATACAAAGTACAATTTGTGAAAGCTGGACCTTTTTTGAAAAAGTTTTCCAAAAGGTTACTACCAATATTCACGTTTCTACACTACGTTGATCATTTATTAAATACTCCGTTGAGACTACGAATGCAAGCTATTGAAATTCAGCAACTTTGTTATTACAGCTAAACTACATAGAACGTGCGGAGATTTTCTATGGGTACAGATCAAAGAGGAATATCTGGCAAATACTTTAATAAACCAAAAGTTATCGCTCAACTCGAGCTTGTGACAACTTTCGCAACGTATTGCAGTAGGTGGTTTCAGACATTTTCAAAAATTCTACAGGAGACAGCCCCACTGACGAAAATTAGATTTTTTTTCTTCTTGCAACCATTTTCATTGCTTGTATGCAAAAAAATATTTATACGTATGAAAAGAGCAACGCGGTGTTACTGTTGACCAAAGAGAGAAACGCGCAGATTTAATACTCTCTGAGACCACATGCAAAAATATTGTGGCCGCACTTTCCAGCGCCAAAACCAATAATTGGTTTTTATTGCTAGGCATGAATCAACTAAATCTTGATGTGATGAATGTGAGATTACAATGATAAGATTTAGTGCAAATTTATATTAGCCAAAACTCGCAAGACAAGTGACGTTTTGTCTAGCTAGGCATAGCCAAACGGATCTTTAACTCACCAATCAATTCCGAATTATTACAGGACCCGATTGGTAGAGCTTTGAGCTCTCAACAGCTCGTACTTGGGCCCATAAACTTTGGCAGACGCTTAACTCTGTTTCGGTTGTTAGGAATAAACAATTGGAAACTGAAACGTCCGTTTTTCATAGTCGAGGAATAGTACCTCAACAAATCAATGTGAAAAAAAGAAATGTTCAAATCAATCAGCTACTTCTTTTTCCTGTTTGTTTTCTCAAAATATGATTTAGTATTGTATTCGGGCTCAAAACTGGGACTGAATGTTCGTTGATTGGGATACAACTACGGCTCATTTAACGACCAACTGCACGCTAATCGATGTGGCCAATGTGTCATCACCGGGCACAGACGTGTTGTCGCACTGATTTAAATAACAACTGCAGCGTAAAACTGGCAATGGTGACTTGTCACTGTATGCAGACCTTGGCTCATATATTGCGGTACAGATATATGTTTAATCAGGGTTTTTTTCAAAGGAAAATGTTAGGAGCCCGGTTTGGATCTGTAGGGACCCGATTTCTCTGATTTTAGGGACCCGATGATAATTTTCTCTGATTCTAGGGACACGATTTGAAATTCTTGGGACCCGAATCGGGTCCCTAAAACGCCTTTAAAAAACCCTGGTTTAATGATACAGGTTATAGGAAAATCAATATGACGCATTGTGACGAAACACCTATTTTCATTTTATCGCTAAGCAAAGAACGCCGGTGTACTTGCGATCGGCTATATCGAACGCAATGCACAAACAACCCTTTGAATTCCGTTCATGTGCACAAGAGCAAACATCTTGCTTGAAAAACGCACGATACCTTATTGAAAGTATGTCATACCTTCCATTGTTGGGGCCATGAAACAATATTGCGACAGTGCCACCAGCCACTTATAAGCGCGAACTTCCGACGATGGTCTCAGAACGTACAGCCCGTCGTTGCCCTGTATCACCACCATGCGTTTACTCTCCAGGGCGACATAGCGTCCGGTCAGGGGAATACTGGCGCTACGTGACAGATCAGTTCTGTTGCTGGCTACTCTCATTATCCCATCCTTCACTTCAACGTATTGTCGTGTCCAGCTTTGTATCTTTTCCACGTCATTCGTTGGATCTGCAAGGCACGAACCGGTTTCTTCAATGACTTGTTTACACAACTTTGCGAAGATGTTTACTTCTGTTACACAAAACTTTGTAGTGGAAACACAAAGCTATCATGCAATCTTGACATTTTGCAAACATTTATTTCAAACCAAAAGAATCCCATGGATTATATCACTGTCTCAGCTGAACTATCGGGCAAAGCTCCATTTAAGAATGTGGGTCACCTTACAGAAGAAAATGACTTTTTCCTTGTTCTTTAGCCTATCTAACTGCAGTAACAAATTAGACTTATAAGACACAAGGCTGTAGTGAACGTGAAGCTACGTTGTTTTCAAAGTACTCGAAAGCTTCAAAGCTGGTTCTCTGTTAAAGACCGGCAAGCTT